>Ga0256407_10008889_pt1 | contig 14560 bp, 9 predicted proteins | sample RumenRJG_04DNA_FD_193489 | JGI IMG/M metagenome (GOLD analysis project Ga0256407, IMG submission 193489) | Bovine rumen microbial communities from Lethbridge, Alberta, Canada - RJG_04 | ecosystem: Host-associated > Mammals > Digestive system > Stomach > Rumen | place: Canada: Alberta | collected... | reverse complement strand
TACGAGATCCTTGTACCTTGTCTCGCCAACCTTAGCCACAGTCTTCGGAAGCTTCATGGTCTTCGGGTTGACCGTTTCCCCGGTATCCGGGTCCTTGAACTTTGTGATCCCGTGTTCTTGGAGACAGGCGAACATTTCTTCTTTATTCAAAAACGTGTGGAAAGCCGCATTGCTGTATTTAAGCTCTCTGCCTGTAGACGTTCTGTCTGTGAAGTCTCCGCGCAGGGTGTACTTTCCTCCGCTCTGTTTATCCGCTTTCAGGTTTTGGTAGGTTGCTCCGGTCTTCGTCCGGATCGTTGAACCTCCGCCGCTTCTCTTGGCAAACTCGGAAGCCGGTGTGATGCCCTTCTCAGCAAGAGCGTCCCACGCATCTCTCGGGCTCCAAGTATGATCTACCTTGATTCCGTATCTTTGACACAGTCCGAAAGGGAGCCTTGTGTTACCGTGGCCCCCTCCCTTGTGGCTGCTGCGAACTGGACTGTTTTCATTGCCCTCCTCTTCGGGGGCGTCGTGGCGAAAGCGTGCATCGAGCCGCTGCTGCCTGCGTTTTCTGTATTCAGCTACAGCGTCCATCACGCACCCCTTCCACGCAAAGCAAAAGACGCCTCGCATCAGCGAAACGTCTTTAGAAACTGTTTCTGCACCTGGCAGATCAGCTGATTATGTATTCTTGGGTTGAAAATACCCGTTTTCGAGAAGCCATGCCCGCCTTTCGGCTGCTGGGAGTCTGTGCTTTCCAGCCTGATACAGAGCCCTGTATCCTTCCAGACCTTCCCAGTTGGCACCACCGGACATGGGATCGAGCTCCTGCAGACTGTCGTCTTCCCATCCGCATTCCTCGCAGACGTCATAGGACCCCCGTGTCGGAAACTCAAACTTTCCGCAGATCGGACACAGATGCGGCTTGAAGTAGTCCTCTCTATCAATCATACCGTTCTTCTTCCTTCCTCGCCATAAAATACTTCCTCGCAAACTCCAAATCTATGTCTGTCGGGTCTTCCGCATTCAGCGGTGTTGGGTAGAAACACGTCTTGATGTTCCCTCCGGGATAGCCTTTTGCATACTCACCGGTCAGTCTGTTGAACCTGCAGACACTCCCGTCTGCACAGCGATAACCCCAGATATCCGGGCCGCACTTCTTCATCAGAAGCTTCTTGGCGTGCTCTTCATACTCTTGGTCGGTCATATTCGCATACTGTTCCGGATGCCTTTGGTCCTTGTGGACTCGGAGATTGTTCTCCGTGAATCCTTTGCACGGGAAGTTCTCGCCCTCGGCGGAAATCTGTTCCAGCGGATACGAGCTGCTGTAGCGTCCGGAGTGATCGGAATCGTCTGATGTTCCCTTGTCCCGTTTGGCCTCAAGGCTCGCCAGAGCGTTCTCGACCATCTCTTGAATATCGCTTGCTCCAAGCGCTTTCGGTTGTCCGTCTACCGGAAGCCCTGTTTCGGAGCTAAACTTGATGTTGTTTCCGTTCACCGTCCGGAAATAATAGCCCTGCGTCTTTTCCTGTTCTGTCAGGTCATCCGGTAGGGCCGCATTCTTCTTTGCCGACAGGATCTCTCCTATGCTTGCGTCCTCCCGGACTTCCGATGAACCGAACAGCGTAATGCTCAGTTCTTGAAGCCTCAGCAGGATCTTTCTTGCATAAGGAGTCCAGCCGCGATTCGGAACGATAGCGCCAAGCTCTTCAGATATCGCGACCATCTCATCCACTTGTCGCTCTGCTTGTTTGCTCAGCATTCTGTCCCTCTCAATCTGGTCGTATTATACACTAATATTAGTACACTGTCAACTGTTTTTCGTACAGTAGATCGTGTAAACTATTACATCTGTTTGACCGCTTCCTCAGCGGTGATCAGGACCGGATTTCCCTTTGCGTCCTCGCGGTAGATTTCTTCCAGAAGAATTCTAAGGCTGTCAGCAAAAGGCCGGAACAGTCGGTCCTGCATATTGGTCAGGTCCGTCAGATCATGCCATACCGCTTCTCTCATTTCCACATCGTCGCACTCCGGTATTCCGGAGTACATCGTCGCTGTAAAGATGTGAGAGACCTTCACCGAGTTGTCGTCGTCGCTGATGGTCCCAATCTCTTTCAGGTCAATCGGACGGATTCCGAACTCTTCTTCTGTCTCGCGGCAGGCCGCTTCTTCCGGTGTCTCCATATATTCGATGTGACCACCTGGACCACCCAGCAGGCCGTAGCCGCCTGCATCACCGGCAATACGGGTTCCGGTCAGGATTTTGTCGCCCTGAATGATCAGCACACCGACACCGCCAAGCGGTTTCTCTTCCTCGACTTCCTTGACTTTAAGTCTGTCCCAGATGTTATCCGGCTTCTTCTCCACCGGCTCGTCTTGCGGCGCTGCTTCCTGTTCCTCAGAGATTTCGTTCTCCGAGTCCTTGTTCACTTCATCAGAGAAGTCCATATCCTTCGGAAGCTTGGTCGCCTCAGGAGCCGCATCCGGGGAATTACCGCTTGTCTTCTTGGTCAGTTGCTCTTTGAGCGCTTCTTCCCCCTTCGGAGGTTTCTGGCTCTCATGCTTTGGTGCCGGGGACTGCTCCTTCGGCTGCTCCGGTGCCTGCGGCTGTTCGCCGCCTCCCATCATACCAGCAAGAGGATTCTCACCTCCGCTGCCTCCGCCCATCATCGCAGCCATCGGATCTCCGCCCTCCTGCTGCTGATTCTTCGGGTCGTTCTCTTCCAGTTCTTCATCGCTGAAATCATCCAGAAGAGATTCCACATCAAACTCGCCCTCATCGGCAAGCTTCTGCCGTACTTCCTCAGGGTCGATTGCCTGCATCTGCACATAAGCCGCCAAGGTCTGCGCCTTTGCGCTCTCCACTTGGGCCTTCTGAAGATCCAGAGCCACTTTCTCGGTCTCCGTCATGGACCAGAGTGAATTGAATTCGATTTTGATCTTGGGGATCTTCTTGATTTCTCCGGTATGTTTTCCGGCCTGCAAAATAACGGAAAGCAGATACCGTAAGTTGCTTCGCAGCATTCGCTTCTGGATTCTTTCTACATAGTTGTAATAGTTCTCCAGATCAGAGGAGCCTGTCGCATTCATTCCTGCCGGAGACCGTCCAAACAGGATGGTCTGCGGGATGTTCGTCAGCGCGGACAGGTAGTTGCAGGTGGTGTTGATGACATCGGAGACACCTGTGTAAGAGAAAGACTTGAAATCGTAGTCCTCACCGTTGGCATCAAGGACCATGCTGTTCATAAGTCCTTTCGCCATGTCGATAATCTGAAGCCTTTTCAGTACAACGTCTTCTCCCTGTTCGGTTTGCAGGAGGTTGGCAAGGTTCGCCATCTTGTAGATCGCCTGTACAGACCGGTCCAGCATCTTTGGTGCCATCCCGTGAGCTACCTCCACGTCCCGGATCGCACGACTGATGCGTACATATTCCGGAATACCCCAGAACTGGTACTGCGATGTCGTTGTGTTCTCAGGGAGCACACCGTTCTGGAAAATAAGGCAACGCGTCTCGTGGACCGTGAACGATCCGTTTCTCCCGGACACATGAAACCACTCAGGATACCCGAGTCTACTTCCTCTGGTCCGGAAGGGGTCCTGTCCTTTGAGATTATCATACTCATACATGCTCGAATAGTCCGGCGAAATCACGGACCGGTCGAACACTCGGATATCGTCAATCGACTCGATTTTGTCCCAATTAACCGGTTGATCCAGCCGTCTTCCATCATTGATCAGCAGAACCGCAATGGAGCCGCCAAACAGTCTGGCCCATTTCAGGCTTTGCATCGCCATCTCTTCCCAGTCCAGTTCATCCAGACACTCGTCGGAAAAACCCTTGATGGTGTCGTCTTCCAGATCGGCTATCTCAAACCCGTGCTTCACGGCCTCTTCTGCCGGGGCATCAATCACTCTGGCAAAAAGTCCGTTCTGCTCGTAGAAGGTCGCAAGCTCCATATCTGTGACATCCGCGTCCGCCACGTAGTTGTAATACTCGCTTGCGTCTCTGGATGTGCCGTACTTGGTCAAGACGTTCTGGTACCCGCCATCGCTGCGGAATGCTCTGTCAGTGATCGGGCGTACCGCCTGCACGCCCGTGTACGATTCCAGCATCTTTGCCGTGCCGGTTGCGAAATCCATATTGAATTGCGCTTTGTTCTGTTTGGTGGTCTTTGCCAACGCTGCGCCCTCCTTTCCGGAAGGGCCTCGCCCTTCTGCACATAAAGAGAAAAAGCCCGGTAACGCCAAAGAACGTTACCGGGTCGTTATGTTTTTCTTGGTGGTGTGGCTTTCCTTCCGTTACCTACACCTATACCATCATATCAATTTTATCACAGCCAAGTGTCACTTTCATGAACAGGCTGTAAACAGTGTAGCACTCAATAAGTGCTGTTTGTCATCCGAAACGGAAACAAAAAGGAGGAAGTCAGTCTTCGTCCTCTTCTTCGTCGGTGTATCCGACCAAGTAATCGTATTCACGGTTCGGTTCCAGCCACTCGTAAAAATCGCGCTGTGCATCCATCCATTTTCGGAAGTCGTCCGCCTCGCTCTGCTTCCCGATGGAATTCAGATGCTCCGCGAGCTCTTCCTTGTTCCGCTCGATCAGATGCAGGCACGCTTCCTCTTCCTCGCACTCTGTGCACTTCTCGAAGGTGTCGCACCATCTCCCAAGTACCGCGTACCAGCTCCACAGGACCTTGCAGGACTCGGTGTCCGGGTTGACGGTGACATACTTTCCTTCCTCGATTTCAAAGACGGGAACTCCGTCCATCTTGCCTATCAGTTTCAATTTTATCACCCTTTATATTATATCACACTTCGTCCGAAAAGTCACCAGGATATTGCGTTTTAATCCATTCCCACGCGTCCTGAAATTCCGCGTATCTGTTCTCCCGGTAGACCATCTGGATACCGTGCTGGCGAAGCAGGCTGATGACTTTCTTTCTGCGGGAGTCTGACATTTTTCCGAAGGCCGACTCTAGATCTTTCTTCTTGTTGAACGACACCTTCTCGATGTCCTCCACCGTCACTGGACCGTGGAACTGCAGCTCGATATACCCGTTGTTCGCACCGCTCCGAATGTCTTGGAACATCTCGTTATAGTCAATCTCCCCGTTCTTATACCTTCTGTAGGCATTCAGGGCGTTCTTGACGTAATAGTCGCTGTCAAGGGCGGACATGCCTTCAATCGTCGGCTTGTCCCCGGCATACCCGGCGCTTGCGAGATGACGCCTCGTATTCAGAGAGTCACCGTAGGTATAAGTTGTGCGGTCCTTCATGTGGTCTTTCTTGAGGGTATAGGTCAGGGAACTGTGCCCGCCGTAGCCCGGATGTGAGTAGTCATTCCAGTCCTCGCTTTCGTCCGCAAAGCCAATGTATCCGCACTTCTCGTAGTCCGCATCATCCAGTCCTTCATGACCGAAGAAGATCTTGGACGCGCTTCTGCGGAGGTCCGGATCATGCGCGGCACCGTAGCCGCCCTTTCCGATCTCAGGCTGGCTCTTGTATCCGTTCAAGATGATTGCGCCGAAACTGGATGTGCTTCTCGCTACGCGGTAAGCGCCCTGCTGGAAGACCGTGGTCAGCATCTCCGCCATCTCGTTCTTTTCGTCCGCGCTCATGTTGTCTATGAAGCTCTTTCCGATCCGTTCCATGCGGTACACATCGAACCTGCTCAAAGACGGCTGGGTGTGTGCTCTCGGCACGTCATCATTCGGATTCATGCCTCTGGTCTTGATACTTCCGGTATCCACATTGTTGTCGCGAAGCCACTGCTTTGCGGCTTCCTCCGTTGTAGTGGAGTACATCTCAGCGTGAGTACCTTTCGAATCACTGTCCGCGTAGATTCGATAAGATCCGTCCGTTGCCCTCATCAGAGTAACATGACGCATGCCGTCTGTCGGTCGTCCGAAAGTCCCGTCCCTCGTCAGCAGCTGATAATCTGAAACCTTGAACTTTTCCAGAGTGTCAACGGTCTCGTCCCAGTCGGTCGTCTCCATGATCTGTTTTTCCGTTCCGTCAATGTCGATTCCCTTGATAGACCACCGATCGCCAAGCTTGTCCGCATGGATGGACTTGAAGGCCTGACCGTCGATGCCCATATCGTAGTACTCTCCGGTTGCAACCGCGTCTTTAGCTTTTGCGAGGATCTTCATCCGTTCTTTCATGGATTCAGCCATCGGGAACGATTCAATGGTGTAGTCGTCCTTCATACCGTCAGATTTCAGGCGTTCTTCCATGGTGTACGCGCTTTTGGACTCCACAACCGTCCTGCGCCTGCCTCGGATATCTGTGCCTTTCAGGCGGTACCACCCGTCACTGTCGTATTCCATCTGGAGATTCATCCACTTGTCTGTTCCGAACGCCACCGCTTCTGAATCGAACTTCTTTTGGATTTCCTTGTACTCGTCGAACGCTTTCCGAACCTCAGCGCTCTTGATATAGTCCTCCGGCTTCAGGCCTCTCGTCTCGGCATAAGAGACGGTGGAATACATGTCCGTGCTCATGGACATGGTTTTCCTGCTGCCCTTCTTGTCATAGCCGATGACCTTAAACTTTCCGGGATCGTCCGCTGCCACAATCTCGACGTCTGACAGCCTGTATCCGTCCAGATCGATCGCCTTCTGCTCAAATTCGGCAATGCGCTTTTTGTAGGCATCGAATTCTTTTCGTATTTTATCGTCTTTGATGTATCGGCCTATATCCGTGATGCCGCCCCTCTCCATCTGTTCGATGAGAGAGTACATGTCACCGCCGTAGGTGAGTCTGCGGAGCTTGCCGCTTCTTTCATATCCGACCAGCCGGTATTCTCCGATGCCGTCTTCAGCAACCGACATGTCCGCATACCGGTAGCCTCCGAATTCCTCCGCCTCAGCATCAAAGTCTTTCCGGATCTTGTCGATGCGGTCGTATTCCGCGCGAAGCTCCTTGTCTTTAATCAGGTCATCCGGATTCAGACCGTTCTTTTCCATCAGATCAATCATGTCAGACATGCTGCTCTGTGTGGCAATGCGATAGTCTCTTCCGTATTGGTCGTACCCTCTCAGTTCCAAAGACGTACCCGGTCCGCTCCAAGTAAGTCTCGGCTCCATGTACATGCGGCCCAGAACAGGCACGGCCTTGCTCGGGAACTCTTTTCTACGGCGTTCCTGTTCTTCCATCTCTTTTTTGACTCTCTTGATATGTTCCTTGACCTCGTCGCTTTCGCTGATCCAGTCATCGGACTCGACACCCTTTTCAGCCATTCTTTCACGGAATGCCTCAAAGGTCTCGTAACTCCTCATGTAATCAATTGAGTGTGTTTCTCCATCCAGATCCGTTCCGTACAGTATCAGGTCTCCGCCTCGGAGCTTGTATTCAAAGCTCTGGTAGGAGGTGTTGTCTATTTTCGTCAGTGCATCCGGAATATCCAGTTCGGTTGGATTGACGATACTCTTATCCTGATCGCGCACCTTCACGACGCCCTGATCCTTCAGATATTTCAGAAGCTCGGTTTTGGAAGAGAATGTGAGCTTTTTCTGATGACCTTCCTCATCTTCTCCAAAGAGCTCGTACCACCCGCCGTAGCGTTCCTTCTGCATCCTCAGGTCGCCGTATCTGGTACCGTCCACCTCCATATATTCCTTCTGATCGGAAGTCAGCCAACTCAGACGGTCAGTCTCTCTCTTTTTCAGCGCCGGAGACAGTTTGACATCATCCTCTGAAATTCCGTGATGTTCCAGCCATTGCTTTGCTGCATCCAGAGAGTAAAAGTCTTCTACTGATCGCTTCTTACCGGCAAAGTCTGTGCCTGTAATCGCGTACCGGTCTTTCTTCATGCCGATAGTCAAGGCAGAGTAGCCGCGTTCTCCGTCAGAATAGAGCATAGTCGGCAGTTCCATCTCGGCAGGATTCACAATCTCACCCGTCTCGGGGTCCATAAACTCTTCAACGCCCTTCCGTTTCAGGAAATGGTACATGTCGGTCAGAGTCGCAAACCTGCCAAGCCATGATGACCGGTATCCGTGTCTCTCACCTTCCGGGACTTCATCATGCCATTCCGGCGTTCCTTCCAGAGCCCAAGGCCTCTCGCCGCGATATCCCCAGGTCTGACGTGCTTTTAGGTCCGTGAGATAATACTTGCCTCCTGAGCCTTCAACGGTCTTCACTGGGTCCTTCTTCGGAGGCTCTGTCTTGATGTCCGGACCGATCTCTTCGCCGGTTCTCAGTTTGCGATAGATTTCTTCAGGCGTAACCCCCTTACCGGCCAAAGCATCCCATGCATCCTTTGGGGTCCAGTCGGTACCGATCTCGATTCCGTACTTCTGGCACAATCCGAACGGAAGCTTTGTGTTACCATGTCCGCCACCGGAAGGACGTCTCTGATTATTCTGCTGTTCTTCGTCATCCGGAGCGTCATTGCGAAAAGCCGGAATCGTAGCTTGCTTATCCAGTTTCCTCAGGTCCTTGTTTTTTCGGTATTGCTTCTTTCTGATTCTGATACCGCGTGCGGCCAGTCTTTCTTCTCTTCGTTTTCTGAATAAGGTAACCGCAAATTCTTCCATCGGTCATTCCTCCCGTATAACGACAAAAAGAGGCTGATCCTCAGACCAGCCACTTTTTTGATTTCTTATATTAAAACAGCGGGACTTCTTCATCGTCATCATCCGGTGGTGCCCAACTTGACTTCGACTTTCTCTGCTCAAGGGCGCTCTTTGGGTTTTTCATGAACTCCGTCACGATCTGCCCGACTTCCATTGCAATAGGTCTCGGCTTCTTTGCGCAGCAATACTCCGAAATTGCCTCTGCAAGGAATTCCATGCCCTGTGGTGAATTGTTATTAACCGCGTATGCGCTTACCTTGCGCATCAGCCCAGTCTTGTCTTCCATCGGATGGTTTTCCTTCAGCCTGTCCAACACATACATGCAGAACGTTTTCCCGCCAAGTTCGTCTTTGTACTTTTTCGACAGGCAGTCATCAATTGCATGAGTATATTCGTGCGTTACAACAGCCTCAAAGCTGGCTGTTCCCCTCGGATGGAACTTGTTCTTCACATCGCTTTTCAGTGACTCCAGCATTTTGCTTCCATCTCCAAAGCGGTCCTTGCTCAAAACGACTTGCGCCGGACTGAATGACGAGATCTCACAGTGCGCATAGGCGTTGCCTGCCACGCTGTCATCCACCAGCATAGGTTGCAGCATTCCCTTCATCTCTGGAAACTTTTCTTTGATGATATCAAACGCACGCCCCACACCCTTCACAGTAATGGGATCAAGAGTATGATAAGCCATAGCCGAAGACGTCCAGTCACCGGCCACAAAGAAGTCATCGCCACGCAGTCTTGCTTCCAAAGCCATTGGCGTATCACAGTCACCGACGTTCTGGTATTTTTCTCTGGCTTTTTCTGACATCGCCTTTTGGATTGCGCTGCGCTCTTCATTCAGTTCGCCAAAATTGAGGTTGGAAAGCTCTTCCACCTGTGATGCCGCCATCTTGTCGATTTCATCATCACTCTTCGAAAAAACGTCGTGCCCGAACAGATCCATAGCCTTTTTCGCAAAGTGCTGTGAGTAGTATTTCAGAAAGGCCTCACCGTCAAGGCTGCTTGGGTCTACGCTCTCGCCCTTTTCAAGCTCCTCGTAGGACTCCCCGTGATAGTCTCCTCGTGCTTTCATGTCCTTCACGCGGCCAGCCATAGCCTTGATGGATTTAATGCTTTTGTCTTTATTTCTGTACTTCTCTTCTGTCTCTTTGTAGTGGCGGATGTGGTCCTCGTACTCTTTGGCAAGCGTGTCGTAGTCCATCGCGGAATAGTCTTTCTTCCCGGGGCTTGCCTTTGTACCGGTCTCCGTTGTTCCTCCGCTTTCCTTCTTGGATACCTTACCGGTCTCTTTCAGTTCCTTGTACGCCTCGCCTGCAGAATACCCCTTACCCTCCAGAGCTTTCCACGCGTCCTCCGGAGTCCAGTCTTTCCCGACTTGGATTCCTTCACGCTGGCACAGCCCGAAAGGGATCTTGGTGTTCCCGTGACCACCGCCGCGCTTTGCCGTACCGCCTACGTTCTCGTCATCGTCCGCGTCCAGTCTTGCAGCAAGGCGCTCGGCTCTCCGCCTGCGGTACTCCTGCACGCTGTCAAAGTGCTGGATCGTGCGGAAACCGAGTCTGGCGTCACGCCTCAGCTTATATTTTCTTACTACTTCTTTGTCGGCCATATATGACACCAACCTTCTACCAATTAAATCAGGGATCTCGGATTGAATACGGGTTTGCTCAGCTCGTTGAACGAATCCGAACTTCCGTCCACCATATCATCGTGCTTTCCTTCTGGGAATGCTTCAAGCTGTCTGAAATATAGGTCGTTCCATGGAGCCGCAACAACAATCACGTTTCCGTTCTGCCACTGCGCCGCAAACGGTGTAGCCCGGTTTTCCTTGCTTCCGGTGACTTTTTCCACAATAACAGAGTAACCGGAGAGTTTCTTTACATAGGAATCCGCCACAATCTTTCCCGCTGCTCCCGGGTCCTGCGGAATTCGGACGCGGTAGGCAAAGCCGTATTTCTGCGCATCCGCAACAGTTGTGTTGTAGATCAGTTTCTCCACCTCGCCTGCTGGGACTCTTTGATTAATCACATCCAGAACAACGTTTTTCCCGTCCGTTAATCGTGCCATCAGGATACCGGCAGTATAGTCCGGGTCAGTTCCCTGCGCCTCTGCTGTAGCCGCAAGGTCCCATGCCCTGCATACCGTGACAATGTCTTTCGGCAAGATCACGTTCTCGTCTATCATGGAAACCTGCGAACGCTTAAAGAAGGTACCAGCCGACTTTCGGACATTCCAGTTTCCGTAAAGCAGCTGCATTCTTTCGACTTCCGGAAGGTTTTCCAAGTTGGCACGGTACCCGGGGTCTTTCCTCATCAAAGCAGGGTTATCTTCCAGCAGGGCTGGGATAAACGTAACCGACTTTACCTTTTCCCTGTCTTTCTTCGTGACGAGGCTGAACCTCTCCCACAGTTCTTCTCTGCTGTCCCCCCAGTTGATTTCTCCGCTGATTCGGACAATATACCGGATGACGCCGGACCGTTCTTTGATCGGGAATCCATCTTCGCCAATCCACCAGTCGATAAACTTACGTACCCAACTGTCCGGATCTGGGTTGCATGTAGCCCGGATATATGGTCTCACACCGCAGGACGACCTGTTACGGGACAGCATGTAGAAAAAGATATACTCGCTGAAATGCGTCAGCTCATCATAAAAAATGGCGCAGATCTGACCGCCCTGAAAAGCGTGTACATCTGCGTCTCTCTCTAAGTGCTTGAACGAAATCTTCGAAACAACGTTGCCCTTCTTGTCTTTGAACAGCCATTGTCTTTCGGTGATTCTCGGAACGGCCCCCTTGATCTGTGCATACAGTTCCAAGCTCTCATCCCAAAGTCCGCCCTGCTGGGTGATCTGGTTAGCGTTCTTACGGAATATGGTGCAGCCGAAACCCTTGATGTTCTTATATCGGATCGGGTCCATCAGCTCGGCAAAGGTCTTTCCGCAGCCCGCGCTGCCTCCGAAGATCACGATATCTGCCGGACTCGAAAGCTAAAGAAATGCCTCCTGCGGGCCTTTCTGCGGCTTTATAATTTTCGGCATTTCTTTAATCACCTTCTCTCTTGCAGAACAGGTGATTAAGACTCACCATCGATTTCGACTATGTCATCGTCTGTAATAATCTCTCTCCCGTTCTCCGGAATGTAGAAAACCACGTCCTCTTCCGTGCTGGTATTCTCATCTTCGGTTCCCTGAGCAAGCTGGATCACCTGTGACATTCTCGCGACCGCCTCGTTTTCCCTCATCTCCTGAAGCGGAGCCATCCCGGCCCACTCGACAACCTGCCGCGCGGCATTCATGTCACCGGTACTCATCGCCTTGTTGAACAGCCTCACGAACAGAGCCGCTGCATTGGTCATGTCGTCTTCTTCTACCTGATGGGTCTCCATCAGGCTTTGAAAGACCGGCGATGTCGTCTGCATCAGGAAGTCTCTCCCAAACTCTCGGAGGCTTTTTTTATGTCTCCTTGATTCTCCTGATGCAATACCACCTTTTCTCCCGGCTTCCCTTGCTTCGTCCTTGCTTCGTTCCGAAAATGGAACCAAATTGTTATTTCCTCCCACGCCCTTTTTCTTTGGCGCTTTTTCCTGCACAACTTCGGCCTCGACGACCTCAATTTTCTGCTCCTTGGGAGCCTGATCCTTTTTGGTCCTCGGCTTCTTCTGGGCAGTCGTCTTCTTTGGCGCTGTGGTCTTCTCCTTGCTTTCTCTGGATCTTGTAGTTTTGCTCGCCGTACTCGGTTTTTTCTTTTTTGCCTCAGCAACCGGTGCGGTCTCGGTTTTTTTCCTCGGCATTATATTCGTTCCTCCAAGATGCAAAAAAGACGCCACTACTCAGTGACGTCCATTGTTTATTCTGATTACCCGGGTAGGGAGTTGCACCCTACAAGCTATGCCTGCCGCCATCCTTTTTTCCAGCGATGGTCAACATGTCCTCTGTGCAGGTGGGTTACCATAGCAGACTCTCCCCTGAAGCTCTTGCGTTTACCTTTTCCGCCACCGGGCATAGTTATCATTGCTTTATCTCATCCAGAAGCTTTCTGCAGCGCCAGCATACTCGATATCGCTTCCCGCGAATCTGATATGTCGTGAACCGCATCGGCTTGTGGAACCCAAGCAAGCAAAGAATGTTCATTCGGCCATCCCTTACTGCATAGCCGCGATCTTTTTGATCAGGTCTTCCCGACCAAGCTTTTCAATCTCGTCGACATGCTTCATGATGTATTCCTCATTTCTGTCTTTGAAGAACTTCATCCAGTACTCGTTCTCGTCGCAGAAGGTGATCCAGTCCTTGACAGACAGTTTGTCCGGATAGTCGGCAAACAGATTGAAGAAAGCCTTTTTGTCCAGCGTGAAGATGAACTCTCCAACGGATTTGGGATCGTCCAGCCACCAAACCTTGTCATCTTTGTTCTCTTTGTAGATCCGTTTCACTTGATACCGCCCCCTGCACCCTTCTTCTGCTTATCCGATGCCGTATTGATGTATCCCATCAGGGAGATCATCTCTTGGCTTTCGGAAATCTTTCCGCCTTCGATCAGATAGGAATATTCACTGTCACGTCTGCTGGTCCTCTTGACCTTGAACCGGCTTTTCAGAACGCTGTCATTAAGCTCGCTCCATCCGCCGTCTCTGTCCTGCAGTTCAAGAAACTCCAACTTGCCGTTTTTCTTTCTCACGACCGCCGCGTGCTTTCCCGCTGCGAAGTAGTACTCCTTGCCTTCTTCTACTTTGGAAAGATGGTCATTCGCAATTTTGAAGCCGTCGCTGTCATGCGTGACCGAACCTCCAAGCTTCCGGAGGACATCTCCGCAATTCCACGAGAAGAAGCGTCTGGACGCTCCGCCGCGAAAATCAAGGACCTTGTATCCAGATTTGTTCGCAAAATATGCAAACGCCAGAGATGCGCAGGAGCCAGATGTTTTGTCTGCTCCGCAAAGGTCTTTGATGATTTTTTCGTCTGCGGGTGTATTGACGTACTTGACCGGATTCAGATACTTAACCTTTCCCTTTGTCAGAGAGTCGGCCATTCTCTTGAATTCGGTATATGGTCCGTCCTGCACGGTATCTCTGTCCACAGAAAGCTCATAGATCTGCTTCCAGTCCTTATCCGCCGCGTCGCCCTTCGCTTCGTTCATGCGCCGGTCGTATTCTGCTACTTGTTTGGAGAACAGGGCGACATACGACTCGTTCGCAGCGAGAAGTTTCTTGTTCGTTGCCAGACCGTTGCCCTCGTAGAATTTTGCAGTTTCCTCGTCACCCTTACTTCTGGCAACCCTTGCCATCCGCTCATAGAACTCAATATGGCTCTTGGTCTGTTCCACTTTGCGCTGCGCTTCTGCGAGGATATTTCTGGTGTCTTCGGACTCTTCTTCGATCGCGCGGAAGTCTCGTACTCTTTTGGTGTACGGCGAATTCGACAGAAGCTCGTCCACCGCCTGGTCATACTGCTTCTTGTGTTCGTCTTTGCTCGGATAGTCAGAAAGCTGCTGGTCAAGGTCCTCTTTCTTCTTTGTCAGCTCCGGAATCGTCTTTTCGATGTCCTCAGCGTCCTTGGCATAGCTTCTCTCGTTGTCTCGATACAACTGATAGCTTGCATAAGGCGGATATCCGTATTCTCCCTCTCTTTTGGACGGGATGTTTTCTTCTGAGCCGTACTTCTCGACCAGATCGTCAGCCAGCTTCTTATACTTTGCCGACGCGGACTCGTACCTCTCTTTGGACCTGATCGCCTCTGAAAGCTTGCTGTTCGCAGCCGCACTATCTTTTTCCAGTTTGTCCCGCTTCTTCATCGCCTTCTTCAGGTCGGAAACGGTCTTCCCCATCTTTTTGATTTCGGCTGGCGTCTTCTTCGGAGCCTTCGGAGACACTTTGCCGGTCTCTTTCAGCTCTTTATACGTGTCCTTGGCGGAGTATCCTTTTCCTTCCAAGGCATTCCATGCATCGGAAGGCGTCCACTTCGGATCGACCTTGATTCCTTCTCTCTGGCATAAGCCGAAGGGG
>Ga0256407_10008888_pt1 | contig 14561 bp, 13 predicted proteins | sample RumenRJG_04DNA_FD_193489 | JGI IMG/M metagenome (GOLD analysis project Ga0256407, IMG submission 193489) | Bovine rumen microbial communities from Lethbridge, Alberta, Canada - RJG_04 | ecosystem: Host-associated > Mammals > Digestive system > Stomach > Rumen | place: Canada: Alberta... | reverse complement strand
TGAAGACCATCACAACGGACAATGGAAGTGAGTTTGCCGACTTCAAGTACATTGAAAAGCATATTGACACACAAGTCTTCTTTGCTCACCCCTACAGCTCCTGGGAGAAAGGGCGCATAGAGAACATTAACGGACTTGTCAGACAATACATCACAAAAGACATGCAACTGACTGAAATAGACGATGAAACCATCAAGCAGGTACAATACAAAATCAACCGGAGGCCAAGAAAAAAACTTGATTTCGATACACCAAAATCAAGTTTCTTTAAAAATATCAATAATTTTGACTAATTTCGCACTTGCTATTAGAATTCACATTCCACCTTTCAAAAAATGATGTGCAGCAGCTTTTCACGTTAAAGTCATGCAAGACGAGCGAAGAGAGCGCATCGTTTATTTAACAGATGTGCCCTCTTCGCGTGTGTGTGAGGTAATCTAAAACCCTAATCAGGGATTAGAATGCAATGAGGCTCAGTTTTGTTATTACTTAACCAAGATTTTGAGCTTTGCTCCAAATCTTTCATGCACGGCATAACTTGAGCAAGCTCAGTTCTGCTCTCACTTAACCAAGATTTTGAGCTTTGCTCCAAATCTTTCACGCTCGGCATAACTTGAGCAAGCTCAGTTCTGCTCTCACTTAACCAAGATTTTCTTGCCCTTCTCGATGACGATGCCACGATAGTTGCTGTCAACAGGCTGACCCATGATGTTGTAGCGCTGCGACCCAGCGTTGTCGCTGGCATTGATGGTGTCGATACCGGTGTAGGTAGTGCCTGCCCAGGGTGTGTAAATCACCTCGCCCTTAGAAGGATCATCGGCTTTGTCAAAGATTGTCACGCGTGGATTGGCGCCCGAAGCAACATACCAGTAGTTGTTCTGAGCATAGACGGTGCAGGCCGAGTTGTTGTAGAGATCCCAGCGCTGGAAGTCGCCCTCGGGGTCAACACCGTTGGCATACTTGGTGTTGCCATTGTTGATAAACACGTTCTCACCAGAATTCATTTCCACATCTTTTTCCTCGCCAGTTACATAGCCGGCGTTGACGTCAACGTTGCCAATGAGAGTGATACCCCAAGCGTTGCCCTCAATGTGGTTGCCCTGCATGTAGGCCTTTGCAATCACATTAGCCGAGTTGCAGGTGATGTTCAGGCCGCTACCGCCCAGGTCGGGGTCAGAGATGTACTTGTTGTTGAGCACGGTGTTGCCTATCATGCGCACATCACCAGGACCGGTGAGGGTGATGCCATAAGAGCAGTTCTCAACGAAATTGTTAGTGACATACATAGTGCCAGTGGGAGGGTTGCCGAGCAGGCAAGCCAGCGCGATACCACCCGAGCGAGTGACCTCGGCAGGGCCGTGCACCTGATTGCCGTCGATGGTGATGTCATAAGGGCCAGTAGCACTCATGTTGATACCGGGATAGAGGCGGGCACTAGTTGCGGGCTTGTTGATGACATTACCCTTGATGGTGATGCCGCAAGCCACGTTAGCACCGCTGGCCATTGCCGAGAGAGTGGGATTGTTGAACTCGCAGTTCTCGATGAGGTTGCCCTTGCTCAATGAAGTGAAGTTGATCACGGCATTGCCACCCTTGCTGTTGTGGTTGTTGAAGGTGCAACCAGTCGCTGTGAGGCAGCCTTCCTCGGTGCCGTTGCCATAGTTGATGCCCACATAGTTGAAAGTGCTGCCTGTGATAGTAGCGCTGGCACCTTCCTTGTACATGCGGAAACCCTTGGCAGTGCCTTCAGAGCCCTCGGCAGCACCAATGGTGGCACTGGTGATGGTGAGGTTGCCGTTAATTTCCATTGTTGATGAGCCGCCAAAGAGCAGTGTCTCACCCTCGCTGATTACGAGGTCGCCATTGATGGTGAAGTAGGTCTTGGTGAGCACGATGTTGTTGTCGTCATAGCCCAGGCCACTAACACCCTCGGGCAGCGATGCCGGCAGGTTGATAATGTAAGCGCCATCGGCCACAGTAACGCCGGTGCCGTCCTCCAGAGCTGGAACCAGTGTGGCCAGCTCGCTGAGTGTGTAGGTCTTGGCACTTGCCATCAGAGCAACTGCCATAAAGCATAGAGTAAAAATTTTCTTCATGTGTTGTTGGGATTAATTAAGTTAATAAAAGAATGTTTTTGCGACATTGAGCTTGTTGAAGCTAAATTGCCACGTTGCAAAGATAATACAACTTTTACATTGCTGCAAATTAACGAAATAGTTTTCGGCAAATATATGGCGAATTGAGGTCAAGTAACACCTTTTTTCATCGAAAAAATGTCGCAAACTTTGCTTTTTTAGCATTGTTGCACTACCTTTGCATATCAAAAGTAAGTAAATGATGGGTATTAAGCTTACTATGACAGAAATCATGGTGGCCGAGAGTGAGGCAATTAGCGACTTTCCCGTCACCGACGAATGCACGAATGCATAGTGTTTTACTGCTACACTGCTTCACTGAACGAAACTTTAGTTTACAAAAAAAATATATAAAATATGCGCAAAATCATTACCATTGGGGAGTCGATTCTCGACACCATCTACCAAAATCACCAGCCTGTGTGTTCCTTTGTGGGAGGGCGAGTGAGCAATGCCGCTGCTGCTCTAGGTGACCTGGGCCTGCCAGTGTCGATGGTGAGCGAGTGCTGCACCGACAAGGTGGGCGACTGGGTGGTTGATTTCTTTGAAAAACACCATGTTGATACCAAGTCGATAGACCGCTACACCGACGGCTCTACCCCACTCGCCGCCATCTTCAAGGACGACGGTGAGCAAGACCAGATTGTGAACTATGGCACATATCCTGCCAACCGCTTTAACGTGATATGGCCTCGCATCGATGAGGATGACATCTTGCTCTTTGGCTCCTATTATGCCATCGACGAGCCTCAGCGCGAGAGGCTCTATGACCTGCTCAGCTATGCCGCCGAGCGCAAAGCAATAGTCATCTACCTGCCCGGCTTCCAGCATGGCACGCAGTTCAATATCACTAAGGTGATGCCAAGCATCCTCGAGAACTTTGAGGTGTCGAGCATCGTCATCGACCACGACAATGACATCAACACCATGTTCCCAAACCAGGACAGCGACAAGGTGTATAACAACCACATCAAGTTCTACGGACCCACCTACATACACATCACTCCAGGCACTTGTGCCACTGTCTATAAAGGCATTGACAAGACCAACGTGCCATTCTCTTGCCAGAGCAACAACCACCTGGGATGGCAAGCGGGGTTCATTGCCGGAGTGATACACCAACTCATAGAGCACGACATCAAGCATGGTGACCTGGAAGTGATGGAACCCAGCAAGTGGCAGCAGCTCATAACTAGCGCCTTCGACTTCGCGGCTTGCGCTGCCGCTAGCCAGGCTAACACACTCAGTGCCGAGTTTGTCAAGTCTCATGCACTGAAACAGCAATAAGTACCTGACCACACACAATGCAACCCGCCAACTCGTCATTTTTTAAAACTATAGCAAATGAAGCCATTACTCCTTGACTCATCCTTTCCAAAACTGGTGAACGACATCACCGTTGCAAAGGCTCAAATCGACCAGCTCAACAAGATGCCCGATTTTGACGCCATGAGCCGCGAGATGATGCTGGAGGTGAAATTATGGCATGTGTATTACCTCATCACCAACGACCATAGCGGTGACGCTGCGCCCATGATCGACACCCTTGTGTTTGACGAGAGCTACAGCGACATGCCTCACCTCTATGTGAGCTGGCTATGGCTGGCGAGAATGACAATATTCATCAGCAACAGCGATTTTATGCTCGCACTGGGAGCTGCCGAGAACGCCCTGCTACAGCTGGTGGAAATCACCAACAAGAAGAAGGAGGACTTCCTGGCCATCCTCGCTTCGCTGCTCTATAACCTCGCTTCGGTGCACAACAGCATTGGCGACGGCGCTAGGGCCAAGAAGGAGCTCACCAAGTGCCAAAAGCTCTTTGAGCGTCTGGTCAAGAAGAATGAGCGACGATTCTCGCCCATGCTGCTATATGCCGTCGAGGCCTCTACGAGCATCATCACCTCCAAGACTCAACAGATGAACGTGCTCAAGCACTACGACGACGAGGTGAAGCTCTACACCAGCATGCTCAACAATGGCGACAGCAAGAAGACGCGAGAGGCGCTCATCAACCTTGTCAACTCTCTCAAGAAAGAAGGCGACATCATGCTCGAGATGGGTAACGGACGCAATGCGGCTAAGTATTACACCAAGGCTCTGCGTTACCAAAAAAAAGTGAGCACACACATGGGGCATAAAGAGCTGGTGCTATCCATTGGTCTGGCTAAAGCACTCAACAAGCTGGCAAACCGCCGCGACAGCGCCGAGCAGCTGCTACAATCGCTGCACCCGCTTGCCAAGCGGCTCAACGCCACCAACGAGCTGATAGAAATCGAGAACCTGCTCAACAATAAAAACAAGAACACTAACATAATGACACTCCTAAAGAGTATCTTCTAGTATAATTGATTTTGTTTTACACAATCAAGAAAATATTTATAATAATCTAAAAATGACTCTACTATGAAAAAGTTATTATTACTCACTTTATCAGCACTCGTGGTGGCTATGGCTATGGCAGCGACCTACCCTGCCAGCTACTACACCATAGCCTCAGAGACGGCAACAGTCGCAGGCGACGTGAATGGTGATGGACAGGTAACAGCAACTGATATCACACTGCTCTATAACGTGATACTAAGCAACAACCACTCAGGAGTAGTTAATGGCGACCAGAATGGCGACGGCGACATCACAGCCGGCGATGTGACACTGGTTTATAACGTCATGCTCGGCGGTGGCGGAACCTCAGCACAAGTGACCAAAATCAAGATGAACGACTACATCAGCGTCACCTCATCGGCCACTCCAGTGCAGCACACCTGGAAGAACAACGAGGACGTGATTTTCATCGCCCTCGATGGTGTGGAGGAGAACATGTATGTGCTCGTGCGCAGTGGCGGCAAGTGGCTGCTCAAGGACATCAACGGCAGCAACAAGGCGGGTTTCAAGACGTCGGGGAGCATCAAGGCGGCTTGGGTGCGCAACGCCGACTATGCCAACGCACAAGTGTGGAACATTGATGTGCCCGTGGACCTGGCTACCGGCAGCGGCACCTACACACGCAGCGGCACCACGGTGGCAATCAACCTCAACCTCACCTTGATGGAGAGCAAGCTCGAAGTGATAAGGCCCTCGCAAGGCGATTATGTGACCTACTATGACCACATTGCAGGCATTACCAGCATTACCGAGAACGACTACTACAAAGAGCCTAAGGCCCCGGTGGCACACTTTGTCACCTCGGGCAACACCACTTTTGGCTATGCCTACGGCATCATGCAGTCCTACGACTACTATCACTACCTGAGTCAAGGCAAGACAGGCTATAAGAGCGAGATGACCTATCCGCTGACTCCTGGCAAGACGCATTTCATCTACAGCCCTGATGCCTACTCGTCGATTTGGACCAGCGACTTCTCGATGATTTACTACCATGCCTTCGACAATAGCACCAAAATTAACTTGAATAACACTGGTAGTATGGTGTATATGCCTGTGGGGGCATCTATCAACTTCATCCCACAAGAGGCTGGCGTCACCGTGTGGGACGGTATCTTGCAGTCCTTTAGCTCGTCTAACACTACCAGCGTGAAATGCTATGAATACAACACTGCCCACACCATCACCATCGAGGCAATGGAGGTGGGAACATCGACGGTGAGCTTCCGTTACACCTCGCCAGGCGGTGGCACCTACAACTACCAGTTCACCGTGAAGGTAGAGCCATCGATATGGGTTGCCGGCTCGCAGCTCAATGCCAGCGGGGTGAAGGTGCCAGCCATCTACTACAACAATAAAGGCACAAGCCATCCATCTATCAGTGGTGCCACCGGCGACCAATGGGTGGAGCGCTTTGAGGTGGGCAATGGCAATGGCTTTGCCTGGGTCACCAATGGCTCGAAAAGCGAGATTCACCGCAGCACCAACCCCTACGCTTATGGATCCTTTTTCAAGCGCTATGACGTGAAAAGTGGCACTCCATGGCTCTATGCCGACAAGAGCGGAAACGTGTATTATCTCTCCAACTACAGCAATGGCAATTACATGATATTCAAGAACAATGGCTTGGTGTTTGACACCAGTTCCGACTATAAACCTGATTTAGTAAAGGCCGACTATCAGCAAGGAAAGGTTGCGATGATTTTCGGCAATAGCGATGGCATCAACTTCATTCAAGATGTGGTTGCAGGCACTATAACATCGCAAGCCCAGAACTATTATTTGCCGCCAACCGACCCCAACCAGACTTATGGAGGACGAGTGTCGTTTTGGTATGAGAATCTTGCTGTTGACCATGGTATAGCGGTAGTTAAGAAGCTCAAAGACGTAGCCAAGCTTGTAGGTTATGAAGTGGATCACACTTATAGCAAATGGGTGGATTGCTACCTCTCGGGCACATCAACCACCTCGGTGAATTATAATTACAACTTAATTCCCAATGCATTCTCTAAAGAAATTTTCCTTACCAGTGCCAACAAGATTTGCTATGTGGATAATCTGGCAACCGGCAAAATAGCAGTGGTCAACAGCGGCGCAAGCAGTGCCAATCTTTATGACACAGGCCTGACTAACATGGTCATGTGCCGATATAAAGACGGATTCTTCTACGGCGTGAGGAAAGTCACTGCCTCCAACGGCAACGTGACTTACTATCTCTTCCACGAAACGTTCAATAACGTGATTGGAGGCGTTTACACGCAGCGAAAGATCGACTTGCCGCAAAGCTTTGAGATCAAGGACATTTACCTTGAGACAACCCGCAACTAAAAATACCCTCACCTCTCTCCACTTAACTCTTAACTGTTAACTCTTAACTATTAACTCACAACTTTTAACTGTTAACTATTAACTATCAGCTATTAACAATTCAACTATTAGCTATTAACTATATTATTATGAGACGTTTTACAAAAATCGGTTTACCACTATTAATGATTGCTTTGATGGCTATGTGTGCCATCGATGCACAAGCCAAGACCAAGAAGCAGCCACGCACCATCTACTATGTTGTGTGCGGCAGCTATTCCTCGCTCGAAAAAGCTATTAAACAGTCTGAGCAGATGAGTGAGGTGATGTTCTATCCCGTGTATAAGACCACCGTCAAGGGCAAGACCGTTTATCGCCTGTGCTGCCAGTGCTACTACAGCAAAGCCCACGCCGAGAAAGACCTGGAGGGACTGCTCAGCGGCTTCAAGGGCGACGACTGGTGGATATGGCCATCGAAGGGACTTGCCAAGTGTGTGTATCGTCCACTATCGCCCAAAGATGGCGAGGAGCGCATACCAGAACTTAGGCCTCTGTCTAAACCCCTAACTGAATAATATGAACATTAAGGTTTAGAGAATAGTGTTGATGTTATGCAGGGACAAGGCGTGCTTTGTAGGCTAAAGCGCCTAGAGGATGCAAGGCCCATAACCTCATCACTGTCTTCCATAAACGATAAGCTATAAACGATAAACCAGTGAACAAGTTATCAACTTGCGAAACTTAAGTATGAACATTCAAGAACTATACGCTTTCTACAAGCAGCACCCGGTGGTGACCACCGATAGCCGCGATTGCCCCGAGGGCAGCATTTTTATTGCCCTCAGGGGTGAGTCGTTCGATGGCAACAAGTTTGCTGTGCAAGCCCTGCAAAAGGGGTGCGTCATGGCTGTGATTGACGACGAACAGGTCTATAACGATTATCTTGCCCAGCCCATCGAGGGCAAGACCATGGTGCTTGTGCCCGACTCGCTACAGGCCTTCAAAGACCTGGCACGGGAGCACAGGCGCCAGTTCTCAATTCCCGTGGTAGGCATCACAGGCACTAATGGCAAGACCACTACCAAGGAGCTGGTGCGCACCGTGCTGGCACAAAAGTTCAATGTGATGGCTACCGAGGGCAACTTCAACAACGACGTGGGCGTGCCCAAGACACTGCTGCGGCTCTCGCCACAGCACGACATTGCTGTGGTGGAGATGGGAGCCAGCCACCCAGGCGACATCAAGACCCTTGCCGAAACTGCTGAGCCCACCTGCGGACTCATCACTAACGTGGGCAAGGCTCACTTGCAGGGCTTCGGGTCGCTCCAGGGGGTAATCAATACCAAGGGCGAGCTCTACGATAACCTTGCCAGCCGCGACGGCAGCGTCGTCTTTGTCAATGCCGACAATGAGCACCTCATGGGCATCTTGCCTCATTGCGTGGAGACTGTGACGTATTCTCAGCAGCAAGATGCGGCAGTGATGGGCGAGATAGTGGCGTGCGACCCACTGCTGCGGCTACGCTGGAAGAGTGAGGACGACGAGTGGCACGAAGTGGCCACTCACCTCATTGGCAGCTACAACCTCGACAATGTGCTGGCCGCTGTGACAGTGGGGCTGCACTTCGGCGTTGACCCCGTCGCCATTAGCGAGGCCATAGCGGGATATGTGCCACAGAACAACCGCTCGCAGCTCACCGAGACAGGACGCAACCACCTCATCGTGGATGCCTACAACGCTAACCCCACCTCAATGGCTGCCGCTATCGACAACTTCTCGCTCATGCAGGTGAGCCCCAAGATGGCAATTCTGGGCGACATGAGAGAGCTAGGCGACAGCAGCCACATCGAGCACGTGGCTGTGGTTGAGAAACTCAAGCAATGCCATTTCGACAAAGTGTGGCTCGTAGGAAGCGAGTTTGAGGCTGTGGATTGCAGCTTCCGCAAGTTCTCTAATGCCGACGAGGTGAAAGCTGCGCTCACCGAACAGCACATCGACGGTTACTACATTCTCATCAAGGGGTCGAACGGCATACGACTCTTCCAACTGCCCGAAGTGCTGTGAAAAACGCCACCTAAAAACGGCTTTTTCAATGCTAAAATGAAAAAAAATTTGGTCAATTAAAAAATTGTTCATACCTTTGCAACCGATTTCGAGTCAGGGTACTTGGGTTTAGTCCCGTTAGACCTGTTCTGTGACATGATCGTTGAAACTTCGATGGCTGCTTGAAGATGCTTAAAATGTGGCCATAAAGCGTAGGACGATATTTAAACGCAAAAACAACTGCTGGTGGGTAGCATTGATGGCTTCTCACGTCAATTTATCGCCAGTGAAAAAGGGTGTCGTGGTAGAATATTGTGCTGCGTGGACATATTTCTAGAAGTAGCGGCTTGAAATCAACGAGAGTGAATAAAGTATTTTATAACTTTTTTGAAGTAAAACACTATGTCTAAAGTTTGTCAAATCACAGGCAAGAAGGCGATTACAGGTAACAACGTGTCGCACTCTAAAAGAAGAACTAAACGCAAGTTCAATGTGAACATCTTCAACCGCAAGTTCTATTGGGTAGAGCAGGATCAGTGGATCCGTCTTACAGTGAGCGCCAGCGGACTGCGTCTTATCAACCGTATCGGGCTTGACGCCGCTTTGAAAAAAGCCGCACAAGACGGAAATCTTAAAGAAATTAAAGCAATCTATTAAATCAACGAGTTATGGCAAAGAAAACTAAAGGCGATCGCATTCAGGTAATCCTTCAATGCACAGAGCAGAAGGAAAGCGGCGTTCCCGGAATGTCACGCTACATCACTACTAAGAACCGCAAGAACACTACTGAGCGTCTGGAGTTGAAGAAATACAACCCATACCTCAAGAGGTACACTATTCACAAAGAAATCAAATAATACTTTTTAATCATGGCAAAAAAGACAGTTGCAACCCTTCAAACTGGTGAAGGACGTAATTTCAGCAAAGTGATTAAGATGGTTCGCTCGCCTAAGACTGGTGCCTACGTTTTTGAGGAAAGAATGGTGCCCAACGACAAGGTTGACGAGTATCTTAAATAAAGACAGCACACGCATTTTTGTTTATAATAAAACAAAACGCTATATTTCAGAAATGGCTTGACACCTCTGCTGGTGCCAAGCCATTTCGCTTTAATTCACGGGCAAAGCATCATGCATGCCCTGTTATGAATTATACATTAAGTCAACCGTCTCAAGGTCCATGGGCACATAGATGTTGCCGGTGAAGACAGTGCGAGCCTCGGCACTGTAGTTCTCGCGGCGCGACATGAGGCGAGTGTCCTCGGTGTGATAGAGCAGCAAGTTCTTCACGCCGAGCTCCTGGGCTAACTTGCCGGCATCAACAACGGTGCTGTGATGCTTCTCGTAAGGACGGAACTGCGCACGGTCGCGATACATGCAAAAGGCCTCACACAGCAGCCAGTCGCAGTCGCGCACATAGCGCTCGCTCACGGCATTGTAAGGCTCGTCGCCCAGACACACCACGCGCTGACCATCGGGCATCAGGGCTCTAAAACCATACTGAAGCGTCTTGTCAGAGCCTATGTCAAAAAATGTCACCTCCATGTCGCCTATAGCGATGGTCTCGCCATCGCTCACCTCACGAAAGATGATAGTCTTGCCCACTGCGGCCATAATCTTGGCAGGAATCATGATGTGGCACATCGTCTCGAGAGCCTCACGCACCTCGCGATGGCAATAGATGGTGAATGTGCCGTGATACTTGCCCTTGTAGAGCAACGGCGAAATCTTGCGGATGAGCCATATCACACCCATTATGTGGTCGGTGTGAACATGAGTGACAAAGAGGTGGTGAATCTGGCTATAGTCGATGCCAGCGCGATAGAGCTGGCGAAAGATGCCATTGCCGCCACCTGCATCAACCATAAGCTGCCCAGCGGCACTCTTAAGATAGAAGCAGGTGTTGTAGCAACGAGTGCACATTGCACTACCAGTACCCAGCATTTTTATGTATTGCGATGAAACCACTTAAAAAACTTAACACTTGACTGACAAGGCACGCCTTGTCCCTACTTAACACTTTACACTTAACACTTAACTTTAGGTATCTCTATAGAGAACGTAGTCCCCTTTCCCAGCTCACTATCTTTCACATAGATCTTGCCGCCATGGTATTCCTCAATAATGCGCTTCACAAGCGTCAAGCCCAAGCCCCAGCCACGCTTCTTTGTGGTGAACCCTGGGTTAAACACGTTCTTGAAGTTCTTGCGAGCTATACCCTTGCCAGTATCTTTGATATAGAGGTGAGCATGACGATCATCACTGGTCACCATGATGTCGATATTCCCCTTGCCTTCCATCGCGTCAACGGCATTCTTAGTGAGATTCTCCATCACCCACTCAAAGAGCGACTGGCACAACATTACGCCGCAATTCTTGTCGCCATCGGTGTGAACTGTCAGAGTCACATGCTTCGGGATGCGAGTGCGCATGTAGGCAAGGCTGCTTTCCACGGCCTCGTTAATAAACGTGAGCTCCTTGTCGGGCATGGAACCAATCTTAGAGAAACGGTCGGCAATCACCGACAGGCGGTGAACATCGGTGTCCATATCACTGATAATCTCCTTATCTACACCCATCGACTCTAGCATCTGGGTCCAAGCCATCAGCGACGAGATGGGAGTGCCCAGCTGATGAGCAGTCTCCTTCGACAGTCCCACCCACACACGATTCTGCTCGGCACGCTTCACACTGATAAGAGCAAAATAGGCCACGCCCAGGAACAGAAGCATCACAGCCAGCTGGATGTAAGGGTAATAAGCCAAGCGACGCAGCACATCGCTATCCTCATAATAGAGCGTCTGATGCGTCGATTGGTCAATCTCTATATCTATCTTATTTGATGAGTTACGCAACTTCTGCAACCTCTTGGCAAGGAATTCCTTATTTACCTTTGAGTACTCGTCAAGCATCTTGGCTGTGTCGGCAGGCTCAGGCAGCTTAAAGTTACGCTGCTCTATGATATTCCCATCATTATCAACAAGCAAGACAGGGATATTCTGGTTGCCACGAATTATGCGGAAAAGGAAATCCACGTCAGTGTCAGTAGAGGTCGTTAATTCACGAGTGGCATCGGCCCATATCTCCATGCGCTCGCGTTCCTGCTTGGCAAGGTCCTTGACCAGGCGGTTAGAAATATAAATAAACACCCCCACTAGCACCAGCGACACTGCCAGAAGCACCATCTTCCAAATGCGACGTGAGTCATATATGCTGCGCAATTTCATCTCTCTGCAAAAATTGAAGTGCAAAGATACTAAAAAGTTGTCACTTATCTGTTGTCTAGTGACAGATTTTTAGCTTTCAGCTCTTTTGTTTCAATAAAAACGATAAAAGTGTTCAGTTTGTTGCGATGGCATCACTACACACTCTAAAACTCCTGATCAATGAGCTCGATAAACATCGAGCGCACTTCGCGCACTACTATCATGTGACGCTTCTCGCCAACCATCTGACTCATATACAGCTCAAAACCCTCGTCGGTAATAGCCAAGCCTTGCAACTCGGGCAACGCATTCATGAAATCACCTTTATCACCAGGTGTCCACAGCCAGCCACGACTTTTGTCAACAACAGCATACTGGTCGTAGGTCGATACCAGCCGGTTCCCAATGAAGCATGCAACCACAGCAAGAGCCTGATTGCCTTCGGGCTTAAACTCCACGGCATAGAGTTTGCGGTCGCTAGACTCTAGGTCGGCAAGCCATCGAGCATTCTTAATGGCACGCCCACCAAAGTACTCACTCACCACCTGCTGGCGATCTTTCTCCATGGGCTTCACCTTCTCAGGATGCTTCCAGCGCACAAACGACTTCATCTCGTGAGTGGAGAGATAACCGTCGGTGGCAATAATCGGGAATAACTCATTATCCTTATAACCACGAAACATCGTCTTGATTGACTTGGCATCACTAAGCTCATAGATTGCTGCATCGCCATCTACACTTCTCTTGTGACTTGCAGCACCCACACGGTCCTTAAAAACGATGTGAGTGTAATTAGCGGCATCGAGCATATTCCGAGCATGGGTAGTGAACTCGTTGCGCTTATAGTCGGCATAAGCAAGCACAGGAAGCTGAGACAGCGTGATGTCATCTTGCGCATTAAGATAGGTGCCAATCTTGCGAAAAGGCTTCCACTCCATCGTCTCGGAGTTATAGACCTGTGCAACCTGGTTCTTTTTCAACCCTTTGTTAAGTTCTTTCTCTACCTTTTTAGGCTTCAGCTCCTTGCCCTTAGAGTCAAGATAAACCTCGCGCCCGTCAATTCTCTTCATGCTGAAGTCTAGCTCCTTAAGATCACCACTGGCAAAACGGTAGAACTTCGCACCAGTTATCTCTCCACCACTATTGCTGCTTGTAACAATCAACACACCATTACGCATCGCTAAACCAACATGCTCACCAGATGCATTATAACCCACATCAAACAACTTTTTTATTCCATGAGCGCACGAGAACACGCAACCATACCCCTCATCAAAAGTACTCACCCATAGCAAACTCATCTCACCATTTCCAGTGGGAACCACACAGAACTTCTCAGGACGTTGATGGTTCTTAGAGTGAGACTGAGTAAAGTCTTGAATAATGCGAGCCATATTATAGGCATAATCACTTATTGCCTCACGCTCATCGACATGAGCCATTGCATTAAACACAAACACACACAATATCAAGAAAGTAGCAATTATTCGACCTCTTTTCATATTATAATTATTAGTAGTAGCGCTTATTATATTATGATAAAAAAAATCACAAAAGGTTTAACACATAACATTAAACGCAAGAAAAAAGGAAATAAAATTAAAGAAGTAAAAGAAGAAAAAAGAAGTTAATTGAGAGAACAAAGAGAATAAATGGAAGAAAGGAAAGGGAAGAGAAGGAAGGAAGAAAGGAAAAGGAAGGAAGAAGGGAAGAAATTTTCTTACCATCGAGGTTGTGGAGTATAGTGCTCTGCTCGGAATGAGGAAAACGGCACCGCCGAGGGTAGTCGTGGGGAATTATGCCTGGGGGCTGTTTGGTATTGCGCCGCACCGCCGGCGCTCAAAATGCGAGCAAGCCCATCCCCGAGAGTTCACAAGGCGGCACAAACCCAGGGCTTAGTGCTCTGCTCGGAATGAGGAAAACGGCACCGCCGAGGGTAGTCGTGGGGAATTAAGCCTGGGGGCTGTTTGGTATTGCGCCGCACCGCCGGCGCTCAAAATGCGAGCAAGCCCATCCCCGAGGGTTCACAAAGCGGCACAAACCCAGGGCTTAGGGCTCTGTCACAAATGAGGTTTCGGAGAAAAAATTTAGCGCCTCTCCCGGGAGAAGCATCAATTTTAGCACAAAGTGCTGTAATTTCTGCTTTGCAGAAGCAGCTACGGCACCGGTAAGAGTCACGAGGTGAATTAAGCCTGGGTGTTGTTTGGTATTGCGCCGCACCGCCGGCGCTCAAAATGCGAACAAGCCCATCCCCGAGAGTTCACAAGGCGGCACAAACCCAGGGCTTAGGGCTCTGCTCGGGATGGGAAGAGGTGCGAGCCTCACGCTATCACCACCTTGAGCCTGGCTGGCGGTATGTGCCTCCTGACTTCGGTTATGCTTCACCCAAAATCAATTTTGGGTCAAATTGTTGTCGAAAAGTGGCATGATTGACCTGTGGCGGTCGGTCAGGAACATGGTTTTGGTGAAGAAGCCGCCATTCTCGGGCA
>Ga0256407_10008881_pt1 | contig 14573 bp, 8 predicted proteins | sample RumenRJG_04DNA_FD_193489 | JGI IMG/M metagenome (GOLD analysis project Ga0256407, IMG submission 193489) | Bovine rumen microbial communities from Lethbridge, Alberta, Canada - RJG_04 | ecosystem: Host-associated > Mammals > Digestive system > Stomach > Rumen | place: Canada: Alberta | collected... | reverse complement strand
ACACCACTTTCAATTGAGTCATTTTTTCTTTCAATTGTGTAACTTCCAACTGAGAGTTTTAAAGAGAACTGTTCATTACCGTATTTCTTGGATTCGGCTTTGATTTTCTTAACATATCCATCGGCGACTGTTTTGTTGGTTCTTGGAACTACCGCTAAGAATTCATCTCCACCCATTCTGAAGATGTAAGATTTCTTTGGAAGAACGTTTTGAAGCGCAGCTTTTGCAAAGCAAATATATTGATCTCCAGCCGCGTGTCCAAAGCGGTCATTGATATCTTTTAAGCCATCACAGTCTGCAGTAATCATTGTAAGAGGGAAGTTAAGTCCATTCTTTCCTTGTTGAGTTAATTCCTCAAAGAATACACGATTATAAACACCGGTTAATTGGTCAGTGATTGATTTAGCTCTAAGTTCACGTCTAGCAACTTCTTGAGAAGTGATATTGTTAACGATTCCGACGATACCAATGACTTCTTTGTTGCTATCAAAGATTGGTTCTTTAATGATTTGTAAGTAGTCCTTGGTGCCGTTAATTCCGCCTTCTCTAATTGTGTAGCTGGTGCCTTTACCGGTTCTAATGACTTCCATGTCGCTCTTATGAGCAAGTTTTGTATTTCTCTTATGTTTTCTAATTTCAGGATCAGTCTTTCCACGCACTGTATCATTAGGATTTGCTAAATGTCTCCAGTCCTGCGAACAGAAAGCATATCTTCCTTTCGCATCCTTGAGGTAAATCAAAGATGGTAAGGCTGTTAACATATCCGCGAAATCATCAAACGAGGTTGAGTTTGCTAATTTGACTGCATTATTGATTCTAGACAAAACAATGTTTTTAGTGTCTGAAGAAGTAATCACACCGATAACAGGATCAACAAGGAATTTGTCATCTTTATCAACATTCTTATCATCAGTCAACACTAAAACAGGTAAGGAAAACATGAAATTATTTTTATTCTTCACAAAAGAAAGAATCTCACTCACATTTTCAAATGAAAATGGATTATCAATTATTAAAACTGAAATATTATCAAAATCACTATTTAACAAATCTAAAGCGTTCTTTTGTCCATAGACTGTTGTGACATTGTAATCATCTTTGATAAATTCAATGAGTCTATTAATTCTTTCTGATTCGGAGTTTGAGATAATTGCAACGTTTTTCATATTTAAACCCGGTTTTTTGTATGATACCACAAATTAAAATTTGTAGGTATAACTTTTTTATTCTTTAGTTTAAAAACTAACCGGTAAATTGCGAGATAGAACTGATAACTATCTCAATTTTGAGAAGAAATTATTTACTAATTTTTCAAAATTTTTTTTCTAGGTAAACGATTAACCTAACGAACTTTTTTCACTAATAATTTGAGTCTACTTTTTTTCCTACATTATTGTAGAAATCATGTTTTGATCCGTTTTTGGAAAAATAATAAGACTAACTCATATAAAATTTAAATTTTACTAACTCGGTATTTTATCGCGATTTTTGTCAAATAGAGCTCAAATAAAGTTTATAAGAAAACGCCACAAGTAGTTGCTCTCAACCTACTATTTTTTTAACGAGTTTATAAAATATAAAGTTGTTTATTTTTTGATTGTTGCTAACATTTTTTTATTTGTTATAATGAGCGTGTTTGATGTTTAGATAACGCCAAAAAGTCTAGGTAATATGCACTATAATTATTATTTTGAAGTTTGTTCGTTAGTCTTTCTCGTAGCGATTTTTATCGCCTATTCTACAAGAAAGAAATTTCCTGTCCCAGTTTTTAAACTCTTCGGACTCATCTGCTTCACTGTAATTCTAAATGTATCATTAGATATCTCTGCCTGTTTAGCGTTAGACTATTCAAATATTGTTTCTTATCAAGTTGTAGAATTATTTAATAAATTCTATTACTTCACTCAAATACTAATATCTTATTTGTTATTCGCCTATGTGTATTTTTCACTAGGTAGCACACTTAAATTTAGAAGAACTTATTTATTTGCCTCCATCCCGTCAATCATTATGGCGGTTATTATTTTGACTAATTCAGCCCACCACTGGATTTTTGAACTTGTATATGATGAAAACGGCTTCCTTTATTTAAATCGCGGTGTTGCTTGGTTTACCCTTTTCATTATCGCTGGACTAAACGTTTTTAGCGCTGTTGTTTATACATTAGTCTATAGAAGAGTAATGCCTAAAAAGTTAAGATTTGTTTTACTATGCGTCATCGGTATTACAACTATAGCGACAATCATTCAAACTTTCATTCCATACCACTTAATCGCTGGTATCGCCTATACTCTATCAATTGTCTTTGCAATCATTACAGTTAATGATCCAGATGCAAAAGTTGACCGTATTTCTAACGCTTTTAATAATGATGCTCTTGTTGAATATATCAACAATCAAAGAATTGAAAGACAGAGAAAACACTACATTGTCATAGACTTAGAAAGCTTTGGAATGTTTAATAAAGTCTTTGGTTTAGTTGCATCAAACGAGATGCTAGATACGATTAGAAGATTTATTGAAAGTGTTAATAGAAAGGCATACGTCTTCAAAGTTCGCTCTGCGAGATTCGTCATATTAGTAAGAAACAGCACCGAACAAGTTGAAATGGTTAAGCTTATCAAAGAAAGATTTTCCCAACCATTCGTCATTGACTCTTACACTGTTAAGATGACCATCAAATTATTCTATTTCGTGAATGAAAATACATTTAATAACTCCGACTCATATAACGACTTTATGAGACGTGCGGAAGAAGTCATCAACTTCAAAGATTCCAACTATGTTGAACTTGATAAAGCGTTCATGGATCGCGTTGATAGAGATAGAAAAATTAAAGAGATTCTTGAGAGAAATCTTAAAAACAAAACTGGCTTCTACATGGTGTATCAACCAATCTATGATGTGAATAAAAAACAATTCAATCACTTTGAAGCATTACTAAGACTTGATAACAATGAGTTAGGTTATATCGGACCAGGTGAATTCGTCCCTATCGCTGAAAACACTGGCCTAGCAAGTGAGATTGACTACTTCGTTTTAAACGAAACATGCGCTTTCTTAAAGCGTAATCCTCAAGTTGATATCCTTGAAGTTAATATCTCTTGTGCAGAGTTCTTCAATAACCCAAGCGAAAGATTTATCCAAACAATCAAAAAGCACGGAGTTGATCCAAAACGAATTTGTTTAGAGATTACTGAAACAGTCGCTGTTAAGTATCCTGCTAAAACAAAAGAATTTATGGCGGACCTCTCTAAATACGGCATTCAATTTGCAATGGATGATTTCGGAAGTGGATATTCTAATATCTCTAGATTCATCACTCTCCCATTCTCTCTTGTTAAGCTTGATAAAACTCTATTAGAGACAACAGAAAACATGTCCATTTTCTTTGATTCTGCGGTTCACCTATTTAAAAACTTAAATATACCAATCGTTATTGAAGGAGTTGAAACTGAAGAACAATTAACTCTTACTAAAACTAAAGGGATTGAATATGTCCAAGGTTATTTCTTCTCTAAACCATTAACCGAAGATAACTTACTCGACTTCTTAAATGAACAAAAAAGTAACGCATAAGCGTTGCTTTTCTTTTATGAGATAATTTGCCTATATAAATTTCATTACACTTTTTATAAAAAAGGAGCATAATAGCGGTTGTGTTTTTATGATTGCCACTATTGTTATCTCTTGTATTACATTCCTCGCAGTTACTTTATCAATCCTCTTCTTCCCAAAGATTAGAATTGGTAAATTTCATATATCCACTTATTGGGTTATTGCTCTAATTGGCGCTATCACTTTACTTGCCTGTCAACTTGCTCCAATTAATGAAGTATTCACCCAATTAACAAGTAACACATCAATTAATCCACTTAAGATTATTGTTTTATTTTTCTCAATGACCATTCTTTCTATCTTCTTAGATGAGGTTGGTCTATTTAAGTTTTTAGCGAGCTTCGCTGCTAAACACGCGAAAAACAATCAATACGCTTTATTCACCATTTTCTATTTCTTAACTGCAACACTCACTATATTTACATCTAATGACATAGTCATTTTGACCTTTACTCCATTTATTTGTTTCTTTTGTAAGAACTCTAAAATCAATCCAATCCCATATTTAGTTGCAGAATTCTCTGCCGCTAATACATGGTCACTAATGCTTGTTATTGGTAATCCAACCAATATCTATTTAGCAACTTCTGCTGGAATCAATTTCTTTGATTATTTCAAAATCATGGCGATTCCAACCTTAGTAGCGGGCTTAGTAGAGTTTGTTGTTTTATTTTTAATCTTCAACCATAAATTAAAGACTCCACTTCAAATAAACGAAGAAGATGTTCATATTGAAAACAAAGTTGCTTTAGTTATTGGTTTATTGCATCTATTCACTTGTTTAGTGTTCTTAATCATTTCTAGCTACATTAACGTTGAGATGTGGATCATATCTTTGATATGTGCCTCATCCTTATTAATCTCATCAATCATAATGTGTCTAATCACTAAGAAGAATTGGAACTATATCACTGGTTCTATAAGAAAACTTCCATATCCACTTATCCCATTTTTCTTATCAATGTTTGTTATTGTTGTTGCGTTGAACACTCAAGGGATTTCAGAAAAGATCGCGGAAGTATTAGGAAATAGCAACGCTATTTGGACATATGGTTTCTCATCATTCTTTGCAAGCAATCTAATTAACAATATTCCAATGAGCATTCTCTTCTCTAATATGTGCTCAAATAAAGCAGCAATCTATGCTTCTATTATCGGAAGTAATATCGGAGCCTTCTTAACTCCTACAGGCGCTTTAGCAGGTATTATGTTCACTAATCTTGTTAATGAACACGACACGAAATATACATTTATCGATTTCATCAAATATGGAGCGGTTATTTCTCTTCCAATAATCGCCGCTACACTATTCACTTTATCTTTGACTATTACATTCTAAAACCAAAAAAGAAGCCATTTCTTTATAGGTTTTTGATGATTTAAATATAATTATTTGACTAAACCAATTCATTCATTTAAGATAATCTCTTCCACTTGAGAAAGAAGAGCATTATGAAAGTCTATAACGATAACTCACTAGTGAATTTATCTAATTCAATATTGAAGTGTTTTGACACACCTACATTTCATGATTCAATTCCTGAAATTGATGAAAAATTAAAAGGACATAAAAAAGTTGTTGCAGTCCTATTTGATGGAATGGGTCAAAACATCACTAGAATGCACTTAAAAGAAAATTCTTTTATTAGAACCCACTATGTGACCACTATCAACTCGACTTTCCCACCAACAACTGCAGCAGCAACCACTGCGTTTTTAACTGGTAAATATCCAATTGAAACCGGTTGGCTTTCTTGGTCTCAATATTTTAAAGACTATAATCGCAATATCATTCTCTTTAGAAGTAAAGACTATAACACTTTTGAAGACTTAATTAAGCCAGGAGAAACACCAATTGCCTTAAGATATTTCCCACTTAAGAAGCTTCCAGAATTAATTAACGAAGCTCATCCTAATATCGCCACAAAAGCGTTATATAGATTTCCTATAGAGGACGCTCAAGGACCAAAAACATTCTTAAGTGGAGCCCATATGATAAATAAGTTCCTTAAAAACAATAAGGAATGTTTCTTATATTACTACTGGGATACACCAGATGGAGAAATGCATGAATATGGCATTGATAACCATATTGCTCATCGCCGTGTTTTAAAAATCCAAAGATTTATGAAAAGAGTAACAAAGAAGAACCCTGACACAGTGTTCATTCTTTTTGCAGACCATGGACATATCAACGTTGAATTCACTGATATCTGTGATCACGAAGACTTATATTCACTTCTCTATCGCCCAATGACTTTAGATAAAAGAAGTCCAACATTCTTTGTAAAAGAAGAGAATCATCAAAAGTTTGTTGAACTATTTAATAAATATTATGGCAATGACTTTGATTTATTCACTAAGCAAGAAGTCCTTGATATGAAACTATTTGGAGAAGGAGAACCTGCTAAAGGAGTGTTAGACGCCTTTGGAGAGTTTGTCGCTATCGCTAAAACTAATAAGGTTTTATATGGCTCAAAAGAAATGGACAAAGTTGTCATTTTAAAAGGCCACCACGCAGGTGGAACTAAAGAAGAAAGATTAATTGATGTATCAATGTATAACGTTTATTGATATAATAACCAAGCCTTTGGAGAACTATTATTATGAATAAACGTAAATTATTTATATGCGCGACTACTCTATCTATAAGTGCAGTAGTCTGCTCAATGCTTTTATTATCAACTAGTAACATAGTTAAGTCTTTTGCAAGTTCAACTCGTCCAACCAACATGGATTGTAGTTATTATTACAATAACTTCGATTCAATTTATGAGATCAACCAAGACCTCAAAAATAGAACTAGCACTGAAGGAACATATAAAACCTGGGGAACAGTTACTGCTCAATGGGTCAATAATTCCAAAACTAATACATATATTCAAAGTAGAGACGCAAACGGACATGACGCCGCTATTTTACTTTACGGCTGTAACACCCCTGAAAGCAGCTACCCAGTCGGTTCAGTAATGGAAATCGAAGTAAATAAAGCAGATGTTACTTTGTATAACAACCTTCCTGAAATTACAGGATATAACACAATTGAAAAAGCTTATGATTCTAATCCAACTGTTGTAGCTTTACCAATCACCACTACTAACTGGGTGAACACCACCGATAGCACTTCAGAAGAATTCCAAACATTCTATAGTTATGGTCCTAGAAGAGTGGTCTTATCTAATGTCACTATCAATAGTATTGGCAATAATTCCGCTGTCACATGCCTTAATCCAGGAGAAGATGAAGAAGTTACAGTCACTTTATATTACGGTGGCCAAGGAAGCTTAACCACTAGTATTAATTCGGAAATAAACTATGTTTATCAAAACAATTTAAAAGCGACAATCTATGGCTATTTAAACGCTTATAGATCTAACTATGTTCAAGTCTTATTGAGAAGCGTAGAAGACATCCAATATGTCGAACCTACTGAAAAGAGAACATTAATAATTAACTCAAATAATGTCTCTTCTATTAGTAGTAAGTACTCCACTGGAAATTATGGAGACTTCACTTTAAACACTATTAGTTTTGAGTATTACCGTGCTGTAGGTGGCAATAATAGTTATGCAACTTTATTATCATATTCCCACGACTATGGAGATACTTTAGGTGGATCTATTTATAACACCACCCCAATCAAAAATATCAAATCCATTTCTGTTACATATGAAACAGCGAATTCCTATGGAAACGACAAACCAACTTTATATTATGGAGAACATAATTTCTCAAATCATGTTGATTTAGATTACACATACGGAAGTGATACATTTACTTTAAACGATTTAAGTGATGTTAATTACTTCAAAATTGAATCCGGAGACTCCACTCTTTATATCAGTGAAATAAATGTCACTTATGATAACACCACTACAACAAGCGGAAATGACTTTGTCTCTACTAGTATGGGAGAAGGTAAATACCGTACTAACCCAAACGAATCTATTAATCCAGAAAATGGAGATACTGCAGTAGCGCCAGTAAGAGTAAATATTTCAAATAACGAATACACTGTCTTAGAAACTAAGACCTATACCTACTACACATATGAATATGTTCAAGATCATCCAGAAGTCGCTTCAATTGCAGCAATGACTTCTCCAATGGATGTTGCTAACTATTATTCAATCTTCAAAGAATTCCCTGCTAACTATGTTAAAAGTGGAAATTATAGTAGTGCTTATAACATCTTTGGAAATAACACCAGATGTGTCTCTAAATATAACAAAACTGATGGTTACGCTTCTAAAGTTCCATATTATGGCTCAACACCTACCTATTACGAATTCGATATTGCTTTAGATGATACTTATTCAAGTAGCAATAGAAGCGTAGGAAGATTGGTTGCCTTTGAAACAGGTTTATCACCTGTAAATTACGGAAATGGTAGCCATATCGTTTGCTACTTCACCGATGATCATTACGCCACTTTCCAAGAATATAATAACTTAGGTGAGTTCCTCCCAAGATTCTCAGTTGAAAGAACTATTGCTGGTCGTGTTTGGGGAGAACCAACAACAATCACTGAAGCATAATGAATAAGCCACTTAACAAGTGGCTTTTTTTCATAAACAAAAAGGTCCCCATCTATTTATGAGGACCTAGGGTAGGAGGATTATGAAAACCTACTCAGCTTGTACTTCCTTTTTACCACCCACTACTTTAGTTCCAAAATAACCAAGTAGTAAGGATTTGAGATCAATACCTAAGGTTTTATTTAAACCTGCAAAGATTTGATCACCATGTTGTTGAATTTCACTTACGAGTTTTGCTTCATTACCTTCGCCGTACATTGTAATGCCATCGATTTGTGCTAATGTTGCGGCATCATTATAGGATTTCATCGCATCTGCTTTAGCTTTGATGGCGTCAGCTTCTGCTAAGGCTGCTTCTTTAGAGATTTGAGAGATGTTATCGATACGTGAACTTACTCGGCAATTGAATTACCAAGTATCTTGGTTATGGATTGATTGATTAATTCAACCAATTCATATCCTGTTGGGTAGTTCCTACCCGATATCCCTACGTTCCCAGCTTTTTCATTCCAATTAATATAATCTTCATTTAAAAGCTGATCTGTTACAGGAATATATTCTTTAGTTGGATTTGAGAGACCTTTAAGTGGGGTTTCGAATTTATTTCCACTTATTTGTCTATAGACTCTCATAATGTTATAAGCTCCAACGGAATCCGCGTTAAAAATATAGTTATGACACTTTATTAAACCTCTTTTAACTCGATATGTTTTATTAGCGCATCCAGCTGATACTTCTTTACTATTAGGAAGGCAAGAAGAAGTATAAGCTTCGTTTACTTTAATTAGCTCAATACCATTTAATTGAAGCTTATAAGAGAGTAAGCTATAAATCTTATTAAAACAAACAACTCGAATGTTTTGGTTATAGCGGTGCTTTTCGTCATTATTGACAAATTCTTTTTTAACATTAAGTAATCCAGAAAGATCTCCAACAATAACTCTTGAAATATCATTAGATAAGCAATAATCAACAATCTTTTTAGTTGCGCGGTGGAGAGTCAAATTTATTCTTCTGTTTTTTAAGTTAAATAAATGCTTAATCCTATTAGTGGTTTCTCCTTTCTTGTGATTTGGATAACATTTATCAAACTTAGACTGATAATAAGCAATTTTTTTAGAAAAATAGTAATTGGTGTTTAACAAAGATTGACCTGAGACAATAAAAGAACTTCCCTTATTGTCATAAACTGATAGCAGATTCTTTGTACCAATATCGATACTTATATAATGCTTATTATCTTTTTTAATATTTGCCTGTTGTTTTTCATAGATTACATATACTTTGAATCTATTTTTATTTACGTATGAAAATTCAATTTGTTTTATAACATCAAACTTCCTTTTTAATTTAATGTAATAATATGGCTCTTCTATTTGATATTTCTCTAATAAATGTTCTTTAAGCTTTTTTGGTATAGAAAGACGAATCATATTATCAACAATCTTAAATTGTCCATTTAAGTATTTGATATTCATATGATATCCATCTTTTTTATAATATGGAGCTTGTGGTTCTCCATCTTTTTCTTTTAGAAGACCATTTTCTTTTTTTCTCTTCCATTTGTAGTGAAGAGTTAGATAGCTCCTCCAAGATTCATTTAGCCTAGCAAGAACATCTTGTGACGTTTGGCTAGGAAGAGATTTATACCAGAAAGAATCTTTAAGTCTTTTCTTTTGATCATACCAATCAGGCATCTTCTCAAATCCCAAAGATTGATATTCTTTTCGTTCATAATTACCAACATTAAATAACTTACTAGCAGCGTAGCAAAGATGACCCAGAATTATGGATGTCTTTTCATCTACATTAAGTTCAAATTGGTAAGTTAGTAACATCTTTATTCCTTTTCTTGAGCAACATTAATCAATATTTCTTTTAGTCTAGTCTCTATTTTTGAGGTCAAAACCTTTCTTCTACATTTCGCAGACCAAACAATATGACAATATGATAGTTAATGTTAAAAACACATGTGCGTCCATGCTTTAGTTCACCCATATCTTTATCCTTTACATATAGTATATCAAAAAAGTGGCTTTTAAGCCACTTAATATTTATATTATTTTATGAAATTTCAGCAGTATATAGTATTTTAAATCTCTTTCATCTCTGCAGTTGAACAACCGAGGATTCCCGTTCATATTCCTAAACATTTATGTATCAAATTGTATCAAAATGTTAAAGACACAAAAAAAGAACCAGATACCGAGATATCCAGTTCCTTATATTTTTAATGTAGATTAGAAATTGAATGTGATGTTTCTTAAAGCAACACGACCTTGGTTAGAAGATCCTGAAGCTGGTCCAGTAACATCAAATCTAATGCCATAAATCATTCCAATATTATTTGTGGATAATAAGAGCATGTTGTTTCTATCTGTTGGGAGAGTGACATCGTTCCATAAATCAGCATCCATTACCCAATCGCCATTTTCATCTAAGACTTCAACAGTAATTGTGGAGTTGTTTGGTCTAATGCCTTCAGAAGCACTCCATAAGGAGATATTGTATTCAACATTTTCCATTGCCACATCAGTGGTGATTTCAAAATAAGCATGTCCAGCGTTCTTCTTTTTGGCAGAGAGAACAACTTGATCTCTTTCAATAAGACCAGTTCTCAATCTTGAAGTAGAGAAGTTGACATCATTTCTAACAAATGAAGTAGTTAACACTGTTCCATCATATTTTTGTGGGAAGCCCCATTCACCTGGAGTCATCGTAACTGGATCTGGTGCATCTTTTTCTTCGGTTGGTACATCAAAATAGAAGTATTCAGTCTTATATCCACCAGTTCTAATGTTGCATCTATCAACGTAACCTGTAACTTGAACTTCTAGTTCAGTTGCGCCTGTCGCTAATAAACGTGTCCAATCTGTAAGAGGAATTCTCACTGAAGCAGTTGTTGGTGTTCCATCAACTCTAACGGTAGTTCCAAAGTGTTCGGTGTTTTCTTGTCCTGAAGCGAAGACACTGAAATAGAATTCGTTATTTGTGTAGTATCTAGATCCACCACTACAATTCCAACGGAATGTTGGAGATACGTTAGTGTACATATTGCCAACAGGAGTAACACTATTAGGACACATATTTAATCTTGCTAATAATTTACCAACTGCGACTTCATCTGGTTCACCATCTTCAAAGTTCATTAAGAATTCTGAGAATGTGTAAGCGTTATGAGACATAGTCATTAATAAATCATCTGGATAACAAAGTGTATCATTTGGATCTGCTTCGTCATAATCATCAAAGACATTCCAAATAAAGGCAGTAACTGATTCTTCAGCGCCTTCACCTTTACAGACTTCATAGTTGCCATAGCCAACATTAACTCCGTTAGCGGCGGTATATCGATCATCACCAAAGAAGTGTGCATCTTGATAAACATCTGCAAAATGATGTTGTGCAATTAATGAATAGGCAGTTGCCCATCCTTCAGCGTAAGCAAGGTCAAGACCTCTACGTCTAGCTTGTGCTTCAGTGTACATATTGGTTCCACTTGAATTCATTTGATCATGGAAGTCATCTTCAGCGTTATGTCTAGAATAGTGAGTGCCGCCTGGGTTATGGGTAATACCAAAGACACGTTGGACGTGGTGACCATATTCATGGCCCATAACGTCATAGTCTTCGTATGGGTTTGGTCTAGAATTTAAGACATTTGAATTATCTCTTGGTGCGATGTTAATGAAGTTACCACTATAGTAACAGCCAGAAGTAGCACCTGGATATTTAATGGTACACATGGTAATGTCTTCACCATTATTGACATAATTAGCAAAGCTAGAAGCCATAATAGCAGGTTGAGTAATAGCGAAGCCTTTACCAACCGCATCATCCATTGTGAATGTGTAAGTTACTGAAGTTCTTTTTCTTATTGTACTAGGAATTCTTGTTCCGCTTTGCCATGTGTATTCATTGCTATTTTCATCAACTACTTTAATTGATGTACCTTCTGAATATAGTTTGAAATAGAAAGTTGGGGCAATTTCACGAACTTCAATGATATCGTCTCTGATAAGAATTGGGCGGATTCTTGCAGTTAAATAAGAGAATGTGCCTGTTTGAGATGTATAACCTGTTTTAACAACAACGTCTTCTCCATCAAGGACACTGTGGACTTCAACTTTAACTCCACGTAATGGCATGGTCACACCATAGTCATCAGTGTAAACGAATGTACCAGAAACACCAGTAAGCGCTCTAATAACGACATCTCGATCAATTCTTTCTAACAAATCTTTGTCAATCTTGTCGTGAAGTAAATCTAGTTTTCCTAAATCAGCTTCAACAAGGTCGTCATCTCTTCTTAATTCAACAACGCCTCTACTAGTGTTTGATGGAACTCCATCAATTCCAGTAATTGTTTCCGCGTTATAGACAGCTTGTTCTTTAGACGCTACAGAAGTGACATATTTGTCTCCATCTTTGATAAAGAAAACACTAATCTTTTCATGATTGTCTGCAACTAATTCGAAGTTACCTTCTTTTTCAATGAAATCAACAGTTGCGGTAACGGTTTCATTTTCTTTGTCGACTTTAAGAGCGACTTGGCAACCAACCTTATTCACAACGAATGAGTTGGTTTTAATTCCAGCATAGGAGAATACGATTGAGTCATGTTTGTTATAGACTGTTCTTTCATCGATTTTCTCCATGAATGCTTCTTCACCCATCGCATGCATCTTTAGTTCAGATGCATCCTTATCGACGGTGATCACATTTTTGCTTGCGTTAGGGGCAAATGCAGTCGCACTACCAGCTAATAAAGCAAGCAAAAGCAACGATTTTGTAATCATCTTTTTCTTTTTTCCTCCATTTATAAAGATAATTATTGCTGCTGATAAAACTTTTAAGGGTGCACTTAAAACAACGTGCAAAAGTCGCACTTTTCGTTTCAAAAATCATATTATCAACAGCACAATTATTATAGCATACATCTATATTTTTTTATCGTTTTTTAATAATCGTTTTTATTATAGGTTAATCACTATTTTGGATATTCCCATATACTAAAGTCTATTATTATGACTTACGCGATTTATATGGGCATTTTTTATTACTATCTCATTTTATTTTTAACAAATATTAATAATTATTGTGTAGGTGATGAAAAAAATTCATAAACCTTATTTTGTTTCGATTGTTCGTAACTATTTTTATTCTTATGCACAATTAATACTTATATCGCTATTTTTATCACCTCAAAAGTGAGTATTTTTTTATTCCAATATATTTAATATATTGGTAAAATTGCATTGAGGTGAAGAATATGAAGAAGAACAGACTAATAGTTTTATTACCTTTAGTATTTGCTTCTCTTGCTGGCTGTAATTCAAATAATGGAGGAGGCCAAGGTGGCGGAGGCGGTGCTACTAAAGACATCGCATACGATGACACTAGAGAAGATTATTACGACAATGTTGAATCACGTAACAAGTTTAATAAAGATAACGAATTAAATTTCGATGATGAAATCACTAATCATTTTTAATTAATTTTTGCAACTGTACGACCTTTGAATAGCTCCGCATCAAACTCCACTACTCGCTTCTCTTCACGAGGTTCTTTGATGATTTCGATGAGGGTTTTTGCTAAGGCTGTACCAATCGCATCAGTGTCTTGCACCATTGTGGTTAATGGATAATTTAAGTATCTAGAGAAGATTGCTCCATCAAATCCAGCAACAGACATATCTTTAGGGACTTTCTTGCCTAATTCTCTTAGTTTGTGGATACCCACTAACGCAGAGACATCATCTGGATAGATAATCGCAGTTGTTTCTGGATATTCTCTAACAATCTTTTCAGTAATTTCTTCCGTTTGAGCAATATGACCATATGGGATATTAAGAACTGAATGATCGTTTAATTCAATTCCGTAATCCTTCATTGATTTCTTAAATCCACGAATACGTTTCTCAGTCATTGAGTTCATATCACCAGAGACAAAGATAATGTTTTTGTGTCCTTGTTCGATAATATAGCTAGTCAAGTCATATAAGGCTCTTCCACCTTTGGTGTAAACAGAGTTAATGTTTTCGCCTTCATAGTCAAATCCAATAACTGGGATATGGCTATTAATGACTTCTTGCATTTGAGCGTCATACATATTGCCAAATAGAAGGATGCCTGCGACCATCTTATATTCACAGTCACTAAGGAATGAACGAGGTGCTCCATTAACGTGTTTATCAATGAAGACAAGATCATATCCGTTCATTGTCATCTCTTTTTGGAAACTAGCAAGAATCTTAGAGAAGATTGGTCTAGATAATGGAGATTCTTTATCATCAAGGAATCCGAGGATTCCAATGTTACGGTAATCGCCACTAGATAATGAAGACGCTGCGAAATTTGGGACATAGCCTGTCTCTTCAATAACCTTTCTTACCTTCTTTTTTGTCTCTTCAGGAAT
>Ga0256407_10008880_pt1 | contig 14575 bp, 20 predicted proteins | sample RumenRJG_04DNA_FD_193489 | JGI IMG/M metagenome (GOLD analysis project Ga0256407, IMG submission 193489) | Bovine rumen microbial communities from Lethbridge, Alberta, Canada - RJG_04 | ecosystem: Host-associated > Mammals > Digestive system > Stomach > Rumen | place: Canada: Alberta... | reverse complement strand
ATTTATAAAAATACACCCCCCCTTCCAAGAACCATACATATACCCCCCGGTAGGGTGTCCTAGTGGGAAAACTCATTCTCTTCTTAAACACTTCTTAAAACGCCTCTTTTACCCCTTTTAGGTATGCTCTACGATACAAGTGGAGATGTAAAATCCACCTCATAAAAGTATGCTAGTGCTTACCTCACAACTGAGGTGGGACGACCTCAGGAAGCGTCTAGCCGTGCTAGGAAACGACGCCTGCGAATTTTTCGTCGCAGGAGCTTAAAAAATTTTTTTGAAAATAAATTAAAATAATTACTTGACATATATTCTAACTATGGTATAATAAAATTGTCAAAAGTAAAGGAGACAAGAAATTATGACATTACAAGACATTACAAACAAATTAGCAACCATTACCAAAGGTAGAATTACCAAAGTCCATTACAAGACAACCAAAGGTGATTACACCAAAGAAACAAAGACTTGCGTTCGTTTCGTTGAATATGCAAATATCAAAGGTGTCCAAGCCAAAGGCAAAGGCAACCCAAATGAAACCCACACCATTAAAAATATGCTTATCTTCAACCAAAACACAAACAAGTATTATCTCCAAATGGCAACCATTAAAACCAACCATAAAGCCGAAGTCAAATACTTCTTCAAAGGCAAAGAAATTACCAAAGCCGAATATGATATGGCAAACCCACCAAGACCAAATGCCCAACCATTAGTGGTGTTTAGAAAAGACATTGCCGACATTATCAGTATCGGTTAGTCCAAAGCCAAGAAACAAGCCACTCGCAAGAGTGGTTTTTTTATGCTCGTGGAAATCGATCGTTCCTGCGTTGCCGTGCTATATGCGCAGGACAGCTTGAGGAGAGGTGTGTGATTTTTTTCAGCTAAATATAAAATAATGCTTGACATAGTTTTATTATGGTGATATACTAATCTTGTCAAGATAAAGGAGACAAGAAAAATATGGAAAGAGAATTATTAGTAATCCCAATGGGCGCAAGTGAAATCATTGATAGTAAAAGATTTATGGTTGCTAGAAACTTGTTAGACCATGAACCAAAGAAAGACCACCAAATCAACATTATGTTTAGCAATGGGTTTGTCTATAGTGGAGAAATCTATCACAAGAATAATACCCATTTATATGTTTGTATATACTAGGAAAGGAGATTAACCAATGCCAAAGGTTGGAGACAAAATCAAAATCATATCAATGGAAGGTGAACCACAATATAGTGGTAGAACCGGTACCATTGAACACATTGATGATATAGGCCAATTACATGGAACATGGGGCGGTTGTGCGGTTATCCCGGGAACTGACATGTTTGTAGTCATTGACTAACCAATGGTGAAAAGTCAAGGCACTCGTAATGAGTGCTTTTTCTTTTGCCACAAGAACTGATCATTCCTCAGTAGCCGTGCTAAGGGAGCAGCAGCGGCTGTACAAGAGCTTGGAAATTTTTTTCACCAACATTAAAACTTTTACTTGACTTATATTCTAACTATGGTATAATGGTAGTGTAGATAAAAGGAGTTAACCAAAATGAAAAAACAATATTCACTTATCGCAATGGACTGGGATTACGACTACGTTGACATTGCCAAGTCTATTCGCACCTACAACTCAAAAGGTGTCTATGTGCCATGTGCCGACACTGAAATCTTAAAACGTTGTGGAGCATTAATTGGCGCCAACGAGAAACAAGCATTGGACTTTGCCCAAGCAAGTAAGGACAAGTTTCCATTTGTTAAGTTTGTCGTTTACGAAGGCAACACTTGGGGAACACTCAAACCAATTAAAGAGTTCTAACCCAACCAACACAAATCACAAAGTCAGGTCTCGCACCTGATTTTTTTATTGCCACCCAACTGCAGCTCAGGAGACAGCCGTGCTAAGGGAACGGCGGAAGCTCACCTTCATGTTCGCACATACGCACTAAACCTTATTAAAAAATAATTTAAAAAAATATAAATAATTGCTTGACTTAAAATAAATATATGGTATAATATGTATGTAAGGTGAAAGAGATAACTTATCACCAACATAGAAAGTGGAAGAACCACTAAAGGAGACAAGAAACTATGTTCAAAGAAATCAAAAAAATCAATGGTCGCAACGAAGAAGGTGTTGCCTTAATCAAAGTTGAAAGCATTACTGCTATGGTGCAACAACCAACACACAAAACTGTTTTATATGACGAAAACGGTAATGTGGCAAGTGAAACAGTGGACGAACCAAGATTCGCAGTTATCACTGATACCAACCAAAACTATATCGTAAGCCAAGCCACTTACGAAGAACTCAAAGCCGAATTAACTAAGTAAGTAAATAAAGTTCATTCCCCCAAGACCAGTCGCAAGACTGGTTTTTCTTTTGCCACGAGAAGTGGTGACGACGATCGACGCGGGGATCACCGTGCTAAGGGAGCGACGCCAGCTCTGAATACAGTGGTGAAAAAAGTTTAACTTAATATAAAATAATACTTGACTTAAATGCTAATTATGATATAATAATAATGTAAGGTAAAGAGAAACTAAGCAACGTTGGGCCTTACAAGTCTAGGACATGTGGGCAGACTTAAAACCCAGTAGCACATGGCATTGGAAAACGACATGCTCCCAGTGAACCTAAGGACACTGCTGCACCAACTAGCCATAAGGAACAAGGCGACTTGGTTATAGGAAGAAAGAAGTCTTGGCGTAAGTTATACGGGACATACAGGTTGCACCTAGACAGCACCCAGAAGCCAACTCCCTGAGTAATGCGAGAGTTGGAAAGACAAAGAAGGGCGAAAGGAACATCCCCTTCTTTTTTTGTGCAGCGAAACAGCGATCGTCCTGATTCAGCACGGCTAGCGAGCTGGAGGAACTGTTGAATGAAGTGAATACCCAGATCATCAGGAGGCGATGCCCGTGCTAAAGCAGCAGATCCAGCTCTTGTTCTGGCGTCATCAACTTTTTGAAACAAATATAAATAATTACTTGACATAAATAAATAATTATGATAAGATGATTACGTAAGGTGAAAGATAAGCCACTTTACTAGGGGATAACCAAACCACCGAAATCGGTAGAATAGGCGAAGGTTAGCGAGAGTTCCGGTTTGTCGGCCAAAAGACACCTAGAAGATAACTCCCTAGGTTATGTGAGAGTTATCGTTGGTTGACGTAGTTAACTTGGTGAGGGCAACTCCTACCATTAAAACGAGATGTTGAATCAATACAGTTTGAAACAGTCGAAAGGTGACTTCAATATAAACTGGTTTGAGAAGAGGGCGGTTGCAAACGCTCTTTTTTTTCATCGCCAGAGCTGTGGATCGTCATGATTTAGCACGGGTATTAAATCCGCAGCGACTTCTGGAAAACTTCTAAAACAAATATAAATAATTACTTGACTATATATTAAAAGTATGGTATATTGTTTACAGTAAAGGAGAGTTAAGATATGAATAACCCAAAAGTTTACGAAATCAATTTCTACGGCACCAATTACCACGTTGTGTTGGGCAAAGGCAATTATTGTTCTAATGGAACAGTTGCAGTTTTAATGTATGAGTGCACACCAAAAGGCAAAATCAAGGACGTTTTCGCTGACTTGACTAGAAACATTGAAGACAGCAATGTTTATGCCAACAAGGCTAATAAACAATTCGTTGACACCAACAATTTACCGGCCAGTATCATTGGTTGGTTAGAAGAAAATGGTATTGCCAACGAAGTTAATGGTGTCTGCGGACATAGCGGTTTTTGCGTTTACCCATTAGTTGAGTTCACACAAGAGGCACTAGACCAAATGTTCGAGTTGAAATAAGTTCAGCAAAGTTAATAAGAGGTAGCGACTGCTACCTTTTTTTATTGCCAGAGGAAACTCCGCCAGCGACGATCGCCGTGCTAATGCGGGACGCTGGCTCTGGATGCAGCTTCTGTAACTTCTAAATAAATATAAATAATTGCTTGACATAGTTTTAATATATGTTATAATGATTATAGTAAAGGGGGACGAAAACATGTCCAAAGAGAAACAAAAACAAGAAGCGCTAAAAAGAATGAAAGCGCTTAACTTAACCAAAGAAGTAATCGATGACTTCAAGAAAAACAATCGACTCTATTATAGCGAAAGGCAAAACCAATTCTTCAATGCAGTTCTCTATTGGGTAGACAACAACGAAGACTATGTTAAAATCGTTAAAGACTTTGAGAAAAAATCTCACAACTTGGTCTACCATTGCCAACTAACACATTTATCATTTGGAGATTGCCTATCGTTATTGTTCGTATCAGCTGATGAAGAAGATTGGCCAACTGAAAATGAACTTCTCAAACAAGGAATCGCATTCGCTTGGGTAGAAAATCTAGATGATGATTCATGTAGTGAGATGGGAACCATTGGTATCAAGTCATCGATGGGTGGCATCGTAAGAACTGCTTAATACACATACACAAAATCATAATAAGACTAGGACTCAGTTCCTAGTTTTTATTTTGCACCAACACCTCGTCCTGATCATGCAGCTTCATAAGAGCACGGTTCCGGATCAGCGTCCATTCCAGTGTCAGTTTCTACAGCAGAAGCTGAAAAGAAAATAAACAAAAGAAAAGACGAAGATATCGTATTCATAGTTTCCATATAAAATTTCGCATCAAGAAAAATTCGCCCTGAAGTATAGGATGTATCCTATACCGTGCTAGAAAAGTGCAGCGTAATAAATTACTTCCTATATTTTTTCATATACATATACATATACATATTTACGGGCGTACGTGGGAAAATATAGATTTAATTTATAACACTCAAGTTTTTATGTTTGATACGTAGTATATGGGAAAAAATTTTTTAACCAAATATAAATTATTGCTTGACACCATAATAAACCTATGATAAGATTAAGTTGTCTAAAGTGGAAGAACCACAGACAGAAAGATTATCAAATTATGGGATTAGATATGTATTTATATCTACGTAAGAGTGAATATCACTCAAATAGTAGTTGGAGACCAGCAGAAGAAAGAGCTTTGGCTAAGTATCCAACAGAATTAGCTAATTTTGAAAAGGAAATCAATGAACGTAGCTCTGCAAGTGTCTGCACATATATTGATTACAAAATTGGCTATTGGAGAAAGGCAAACGCTATTCACAAATGGTTTGTAGACAATTGTGCCGAAGGCGTTGACAATTGCCAAGACATGCTAGTTTCTAAAGACAAAGTTGCTAGATTATTAGACATTTGCAACTTGGTTCTAGAAGACCATTCACAAGCGAATGAAGAATTACCAACAGAAAGAGGTTTCTTCTTTGGAAGCCAAGAATACGATGATTGGTACTTTGAAGACTTGGAATATACCAAAGACCTTCTTACCAAAGTCCTAGACTTTCTTAACGCTAATAAAGACAAAGATTATCAAATAGTCTATTGTGCTAGTTGGTAGAAACTACTCATAAAGAGTAAGGCACCTGAAAAGGTGTCTTTTTTTGTGCCACTGTTCTGGCGATCGCCGCTGGGTTTAGCACGGTACCTCAGAAGCTGATCAGGTGTAAATTCTGGTGAGTAAAAAAATACTTGACATAGTTATAATACATAGTATAATTAAGGTAGAAAGGAGAGCGTATGGCAAACGTGTTCAAGAAGCCTGAACAACGTACCAAATGGAATGCTTACAACAATCAATACGCAAAGAAGAATTATAAATCTATTTGCTTGAAACTAAACAAGAACAAAGACAAAGACATCATCGAATATTTAACTGAAAATGGTTCTAGTCCAACTGTTGTAATCAAGGCGTTGGTCAGAGAAAAATTAGGAACTGGTAAATAACCGGTTTCTTTTTTTATACCTGATTCAGAAGATCATCCAGCTTCAGCACGGATAAGGATACAGCCCTTCCCTTTCCACCAGAATTCTGCCACATCATTCCTCATCATCTCGCCGTGCTCAAAATATAGTAAGACTTTTCCTTTTATACCTTAAAAGAGAATAAAAGAAAAAGACTAACAATATTTTGCGTATTCGTATATGCGTATGTATGTGAACGTGAGCAAGAGCAAGAACAAAAAAATGAACATTTATCAAAACAGGCGTTTTAAGCAACGAAAGGAAATGTTAATGAATAAAATAACGAAAAACAAATAAAAACGTCTCCAAGTGTTTAAAATGTGGCATTTTTATACATTTGCATGCGTTTAGACATACGAACATGAGTAATAATGAGCGCAATTACACAATAAATAAAAAAATAAAAACTTTTTTCAAAAAAATACTTGACAAGAAAAATAATATAGGTTTATTATATAAGTGCCCCAAGGGAAAAGGGCAAAAATCAATAAGTAAAAGGGCAACCCCCTACGAAAGGAAAAAATCAAATGAACTTTATTGAAATCGAAAAAATCAACACTCGCAATGAAAAAGGCAAAGCACTTGTCAAAGTCGACACAATTGTTGGTATGTGTCAACAACCAAACCATTTCACTCGCTTATACAACGAGAACCAAGAACTCGTTAGCGAAACCCAAGATACCCCAAGATATGCGGTATTAACAAATTGCGGTCAAACCTACGTTGTCGAAGAAACCGAATACGAACGTATCAAAGCGGAACTCACAAAGTAGTTGGCATATCTCTTTCCCCCCAAGAGAGTAGGCATTTCCCACCTACTCTTTTTTTGTGCTTTTGGAAGGACACCGATCCGCCCCATATCTAGCACGGCTACGAACCTCCTGAAGGGCTCGTCGCTGTTATTCAAAACTTCTTAATAAAAATATAAACTTTTACTTGACTACATAATATAACTATGCTATTCTAATAATGCCAGAAAGGGAAGAACCCTAGGCAGAAAGATTTATTAAAATATGCCAAACTATTGCGACTACGAAATGAAAATCAAAGGTAGTAAAGAAGCCATTGAAAGAGTATTGGCTTGCTTGAAAGCAAATTACAACTATGGAGAAGGAAAACCTGAACACAAGCATTTTTTTAGAGTTTTTGGTGCTTACGAAAGCGACGAAATGGAAAAGAATGATGACGGAACATACACATTATTCGTTTATGGTGATTGTGCTTGGAGCGTTTCTTCTTGTATGCTTGATGGTGCGTTCTCTTATTATGAACTTCTTAAAAAGGATTACCCTGATATTTTTATGGGAACTACCTTAGAAGAACAATCTAAGGACTGCGAAATTGAAGTCTTTAGTGAAGAACCCGGAATGTGTTTCAGCGAGCATTACATTTTCAAAAACGGAGAATGTATTTGTGACGATACGCAAGACATAGAAAGTGGTGGTTATGACGAAAAAGGCAAACCTACAACTGATATTGATTGGGAAAACTACGAAGGTGATACCATTATCTTCAACCCCCATAGGCGAAACGAAATTGAAGAATTTTCTTGGTCGTTCTAAGAACATTACTAACATTAAAGGCAGGTTCAACACCTGCTTTTTTTGTCGCCACAAACCGTAGAACCCGATCGACGCCGTAGCTTTTGCACGGCTCCTCAGCTTCAGGCTCTGGGTGTCCACTCGCCTGATAATTATTAGCAGAAAATATAAATAAACACTTGACTTTATATATAGTTTGAGTATAATAATAAGTGAAAGGAGCAAAGAATTATGAAATTAACCATTACATTTATTGCCACTGACGACATGGACGAAAAGAATCCTTACCACTTATACGAAGTAGAAAGCGACGATTTTGCTTATTATGTGTGTATCACTAAAGAAGAAACTGATTTAGGTTACACTGACTATTCTAACAAATACGAAATGTATAATCGTAGCGACTTCACTGATAGAGAATGGGAAACTGCAAAATATCTATTCCACTTCTTATGGGACAGTGACAATGGCACAAACACATGCGTTGAGCAAGACATTTATGAAGAAGACGGTTTTGAACAGGCTGATTTTATTGCCTTACTAGAAAAGTTTCACTTCGCTGATAAAGGAGTATTAGACCTTTACGAAGACGGTGGAGTAGAAATCTATTGGGACTACTTCTCTTGTTTCAACTTGAAGACATGTAAGTTCTGGGAAGATTAAAACATATCTACTACTAATGAGCGGGCTAAAGGCCTGCTTTTTTTATGTTCAACAACTGCCGCTTCAGCTTTAGCACGGTTACGCCTCCAGAACAGTTCTTGCAGCAGAAGTGTGGAAGCTCAGCGTCCTGTCCCGTGGCCGTGCAATATGCCTCCTGATCTGTTTCAGCTGCGTCATCAACGACTGCCATAAAATATAAAAAAATACTTTACTTTTTTCTTGCAACAATATTAAAACTATGATAAGATTAAGGTAGGAAAAAAGGAGGCGCTACGATGCGTATAAAACAAATAACAATCGATAAGATTAAAAAAGAATTTGGATTGGAAACAGTCACATTAGAAGAATTCAAAGACAAGTATGGACTCATGATTAACATTAAAGAGTTAAACTCATGCAATTACAAGCGAGTCTTCGAAGAACACGTTGAAAGGTTAGTAGAAGAACATCAATATGCTACAAGTACACATGTCTTGAAGAAGTTAAAAGAGATAGCAAAGGTAGACAATTATCATGCTAGATTCCTTAGTAAAAGAGAATATAAGGTAGTAAAGGTCTTCACTTGCGTAGAACCATTCTTAGGATATGGAGCACTCATCAAGTTCAAGGACAATGGTGAGTTAAGGTACATGTTTGAAACAGGATTATGCTATTGCCTTAGTGGAAGGTTCGAAAAAGAACATGAAAAAGATACACCATGGTATTATGGACGTGAGAATCGTTCATACTTCACTGCTGGCGGTATCAATGACAAAGACGTGGACTTCATATTCCATGGAGTTGGCTTCTCCACTAAAGTAGATATGTATAATCGAAATGGTGAGAAGGTCATCGACTAATACAGTTCAAGTTAAAAGGCGGGCTAACAACCCGCTTTTTTTGTACCTGCATAGCTACAGCTGCTGATCATTCCCAGATAATTGCACGGCACTGGATACAGCGTCTGTTTCCTTCACCGAAGTCAAGTAAAGTTTTTTATTTTATTGTTGAAAACATAATCAAACTATGATAATATAATAGCGTAGGAGGTAACGAATATGGTAATTGTTACTAAAAGTAAATGGTGTCATAACTCATTGTGCTATGACCAAAAGACCAAGGAATACGTCTATACGCATCGCAACAAAGAGATTTGGAGAACACCAAGCGTTAATGGAGATTTATTAGCATACTTCATTAAATGCAAAAGCAACGATAGATGCATTGACGACCACGAAATCAATGAATTAGTCGAATCAAAAATCTTCAAAAAGTATACTGACAGTTGTTTAGCCAGTTGTTAGAAAGGAAGGTGAGTTAAAATGCCTAAGTTCAAGTTTTGTATCACCACAACGTTCAGGAAACACGTAGAAATCGAAGCTGATAGTTACGAAGAAGCGGAAAGCGAAGTTATCGAGGACTATCTAGATGATGCCACTGATACGTTGGACTTCGATACCGAAATAGAAGAAGAAAAATAACCAAGAGCCGGTAACCCCGGTTCTTTTTTTTTACATCATTGCCAGATCCGCCACATCATTTGCACGGTTACTGATCTGTATCCAGCTTCAGGAGCAGCGTCTGGTTAATAAAAAAAGCCAGCCCTTGATGACGACTGGGCTGACTTAGATATAAAGGAGACCGATGGAAATTAACCAAATTTGAAACATCGATACAACTATATGTTAAAGTTTGTTCTTCCATTTGTCAAGAAGCTTTTTGTCATTCTTAATATCCTGAGCTAACTTCTCGTTTGGAACCAACTTGTGTAATGATTCCTCGACTTTCAAGCGATTGTAATACTCTCTGTAATAAAGAACCTTTCTGGGAACAGAAGCTTCGTCCTCCATGATCATGCCGTGCTTACGGATTAAGCTTCTGGCTGAGGAATGAGCTACCTCATCGATGCCAACATTGATGAAGTAATGCTTGCAGTTCCTACGTGTGGTCAGATATACAGGAGCCCCGACAATATACTGGATCGTCATTAGCTTACGGTTCCTGATTATTGCACGGATAGTAGCTGCATCCTCCGCTGGGACGTAGCTTTCCCACTGCTCATCATAATACAACTTACCTTGGTAAGCAGCGTGGTCTTCAGCAGGTTTAGGGTGTGAGCTGCAAAGGAAGAAAGGTGATTTACCTTCTTCAGCATTAGCGATTAGTCCTTGAGGTCCGAACAGTTCGTCATGTTTTAGTCTGTGCTCATAGCTGTACATCAGCTCATTCGCCTCCTTGACCAGATCATTGTTCCTGATATTTGCACGGATAGAATCGTAGATCACAGCTCTGCGCTGCACCAGCGACTGTTCATAATCCTCTTTCTTACCAAACTTCAGCTCTATCTTGCGCAAAGAGGTAAAGGTTTTCTTGGAAACTGACAGGTATTTGTTGTAGGAATTTACCCAGAGACGGTTCCTTTCGGCGTCGGATAATCCCAATTGCACGGATAGTAGCTTCACTTCTTTCTGGAGTTTAGCTATAGTCTTGTGCTTGGGTGTGTGGTGCAAGAGCCCATTAGCTATGATGCCAAAAACGTCAATTTCCAGCTTAACAAGCCTTCTTTTGACGTATAAATTGGTGTAACGTTTGATTTTTGTGCCGTTTTTAACCATTTTTAGCCATTTTAAGCAGAGTTTGTGCTACATCAGTTCAGGAATACCTAAATCAGACTTTGCTTCGTCTACGCGGGCTTTTTCCATTTGGTCATTGTAAGCGTTTTCTGCACCCATTTCCCCGAATCCGCCTTGTGCAGTAGGATCTTGTTCAGGAGGGATTTGCTCTGATTTCTGACGTTGATCCTTCAAGAACGCCAATTCTCTGTCCTTGGTTTCCTTGGAAATGGAATCGCCGTAGAGCATATCCACAGCCATTTCGTCAGACATTAATCCGCCTGCCCAACCAGTTTGAATGGTTTCTAGACGTTTTTCAAATGAATCATTTGCGAACTCAGCGTACTGTACATTGATCTGGTATTCCGTGCAACCCAGAGCTTCACCCTCCTTGAGGTTCATGAGCTCATAGGCTACGAGTAGATCGCTGCATATATGTTCGAACACAGCTTCTTCCTCATCCAAGAGATTGTTTCTGGTGAAGATAGTTACCTTTTCCTTCTCCCTTTGTGCATCAGCGTTGTCTTTCTTAGCTATGTCGATACCAAGGGTAGCTGGGGACATGATTCCAGAAATAGCTGTCATAAGAAGGTTTCTCTCCTCGTCACTGTATTGCTGGAAGTTAATAGCTGGCTGTACCACTTGCACGGGTAGTGATCCTGCGGCGTCGCCATCAGCACCTTTCGCGCCAGCATACTTAATGTACTTTCTATCGAACGCATCTGGTTGGATAGGAAGTCCTGTAACTGGATCTGTTTCTAAATACAAAGTGTTGAAGTATTCGTGGACAGTTGATCTACGAACAGCATTGGCCCCTTGTGACATACATTGGTCAAGGTCGTCGAAGATATCTGTTTTGCCTGTAAATATTGATCTACCATAGAATTCCTCAGAGACGTCATGGTAGAAGATGTTTGGATAGCCCAAGAAATGTTTAAAGTTTTGAATCACAATTTGAGGAACAATATCCTTCAACTGTGGTAGTCTGTCTAATTTGCACGGTATGAGCTGATCAGAAGGTGTGATCTCATAAAGTTCCTTCTCAATGTAAAGGCTTGTGGAAACTATCTTGGTCTTTGGATCTTCGTAATCCCCAAGACGACGAGTTTCGTAGAGAACATAATTCTTCGCGTCCTGATCTTGATAGAAGTCCTTGTAAATGATCGCCCTCAATTGATTGCTCTGATATATGAAGTCAACTCTATCAGCACGGTAGTATAGGAGGATCGGGTAATCTGAGAGCTTCTTGTCCCAGTTGATCTTCCAAGCTCCCCAGCCTTCTACGAGAGTTAGTGGTCTGGACTGTTGAGTGATCTGTTGCTTGAAGTTGTTCGCCTTCAGGATCTTCTGTAGGTTCTTGTTAACAGTCTCACTTTTATCAGAATCATTGGTTATATTTGGAATGGACATGATGTAGACCAAGGTATCAACAATGTTCCTTGGGTGCCCACTGTGTGTTCTCTTAATGTCATGTTCGGTTGAGGACACCGCCCAGAAGTAGGATTTCTTGTTTTCGTTATAAAGCGGATCCATGTTGTAGCTGATCGCATTTGCACGGGTGAAGAAATTTTTAAGACGATCACTGTCCCCGAGGTACCAAATTATGTATTCCTCAAGACGTTGCTTCTTGACCTCATTGATGTCGTTGACGAAAAGATAACGATTAGCTCTGACCACAGGATCAATTGAGCTCTCGATGAGCCCGGTTATGCCTAAGGTCTTTAGCCTGATATAGTCTTTATGAGTCAGCGTCTGCTTAGTAGTCTTGACCATGTTCTAGTCCTCCTTCTTCTTCTGGAACCGGCCCGTAACCGGATCATGTGCCACCTTACGAGAACGGTCATAAGCCGAACCCGTCTCTCGCACCATTTCGCGTTGCACGGTAGGTAATGCTTCGACCTCATTCACCTCAGCCAGCACATCGTTGAAGTATCGTAGCATGACTTCCTTGTCTTGTGTCTTAGCAATCTCTTTGTACTCTGCTAAAGAACTCTTTCTAGCTACGAACGGTTTTTCTATTTGCACGGATAGGGATTTTGCCTTTTTAACAAGCTTGTTTTTGTACCTGATCCAGTCCACAGTGAACCAGAAGGCCATACCCGGATGCTGCTTCGCTATTTTGAAAAGCCCAGTGCGTAATGTGCTGTTTCGGTCTATCCAACCGAATTCAGGGATTCTGGCACAGAGCTCTTTCCATTCTTTGGGCCCGGATACGCGTACGTCCCAGCGTATTAAGTCTTGTCCGATCTTGTATGGTCGCCCTTTTCTGAAGTCTTTACTGTGCTGTGGAACGTACTTGATCATGTACAGTCCCTTAGTCATACGTAGCTGCGGATCAAGGCTCATAATCTGTGCCCAATCCACAGGCGAATCGTCCAACCGAAGGGGATACTTATATGCGTACGGAGACACAGGTGCGAACGCGCTTACCTCGACATCTTCTCCGGTTTCTGAATCTCTCATTGTCCCGTTGAAGAACTGTCTTCTGGTCTTGTGCTGCCCCTTAACCGGATTACCATTCAGCTCCTGATTATGCTCTACCCTCGCAGCGCCACCTATGATAGCAATTGGTGAATCGTATTCTTCATTATTCATCGTCCGCTTTGCTTTCTTCGCTCTCTAATGGCAACTGATTAACGTAATTGATAGTCACAATAGAACTACCCTCTTTCTTACGGATAACTTCGTTCATAATTGCGATAGCGCTTGGATTACCACGTACACCTAATTCAACCATACAATCCTCGAATTTCTTCAAGGTTGCAGACTGGATCAATTCAAAAACTTGGTCAAAGCCAATACCATTGTAGTTGTCCTTGCACCATTTATCTAACATTCCGTATGTTGCACTTTTTCCGTAATCGGCAGGAGATAAAGATAAAGCGAAGACTTCTAAGATTTCTTTTTTGGAATGACCTAAACCGACAAAACCTTCGAAGTTTTGCTTATTTAAGATACATTCGTCTAATAAACTTCCGTTAAAAAAACTTCCCATTTTTTACCTCTTTTTCTTTCACTCATCATTTTAAGACACAACAAAAACAAAAACAAGTAAAAGAAAGAAAACAGACCGAAGTCTGCTTTTATTTCTAGTATTCGTTAATGTCTTTTCTCAGTTCCGCCCACTGTTCAATACACTTTTCACGATCAAACTTCTGGCCCAGAACCTTACATTCTTCTTTACAAGCATCGAGATACCACGACAAGAATCCTTTTTCGATGCCAGCACGTTTATTGTGTTCGCATCGACTCAGGATATCTTCAAGACTTTCGCTATCATCGAAACCCTTGGCAATATTCTTCGAACCCAGTTTCCTACCCTTATGCTGAACACGTTCTTGCAACTGAACATACACACTATCGCTTCTGCCCCACTTTCGTCTCTTGCTCTGTTTCTTAATCTCATTCAGAACCTGAACCGAAAACTGATACTTGTATTGTATAGCACAAAGCATATCGAAATCGTCGTCGTTGTCGAGCTGGTTCGTCAAAACTAACTTCTTTTTTCCACCTAGTAGCTCTAATTCCTTATCCCTCATTTCACGCAAACTCTCGACACCTTTTTTGGCTCTGACTGAATAACCGACTGACCACTGATACTGAAAATCGAGTGTTCCTATTAGTCTAGCAATAGCAAACGCTAACTCACTGCCTATGTACATCGCATAAGATCCACTTACGCATTCTATACGAAAGCAAAAAGCGTCTCGACTAGCAACATACTTAACCGAAACAGAATTCGGTCTTTCAACTATGCAGTTATCTAATAGCAATTTGCCTAAATATTTGCTCATACGCACCTCCGCATTTTTTATTCTCGCATAGGTATATATACCTAAGGCGCAAAAATCTTTACTATTATAAATTACTTCCTTATTTTTTTCCTATGTATATACACTTATATATATATACGTATACGCGGGAAAATATAGAAATAGTTTATAATA
>Ga0256407_10008879_pt1 | contig 14576 bp, 12 predicted proteins | sample RumenRJG_04DNA_FD_193489 | JGI IMG/M metagenome (GOLD analysis project Ga0256407, IMG submission 193489) | Bovine rumen microbial communities from Lethbridge, Alberta, Canada - RJG_04 | ecosystem: Host-associated > Mammals > Digestive system > Stomach > Rumen | place: Canada: Alberta... | reverse complement strand
GCCATGCCGACATCGAAGACCTGCCTGTCAAGACACCGAAGGGCTACGTAAGTGCTAGCGAACTCTTCCACATCGAAGATGGTGCTGGTCCGACACGTATTGACCGTAAGCGCAAGATGAGACGTGTAGACGTTTCGATGAACTTGCTCCCGGGACATACGACCGGTGAAATCATGGGCAAACTCACGGAACTTACAAACAGCATGAAGGACGAACTCCCAGAAGGTATCTCGTTCAGCTTCGGTGGTAACGCCGACATGCAGAACGACATGCAGAAGGAATTCATGACGGCAATCGTGATGGCAATTATCCTTACCTACATCTTGCTTGTTGCTCTCCTCGAAAGCTTTGCACAGCCGTTTATCATCATGACAACCATCCCGATGGGTGCAATCGGTGTGCTCCTCGCCCTCGTCATTACTGGCAAGGCGCTCTCCATGATCGCCCTCATGGCTATCGTTATGTTGATCGGAGTGGTGGTGAACAACGCTATTCTTTTGCTCGATGAATCCAACCGCTTGCTGCGTAGTGGAAGCATGGGCCGCCGCTCGGCAATGTTGACCGCCGCCAAGGCAAAGTTCCAGCCGATTGTGCTTGCAACTCTTGCCTCCGTGATTGCACAGCTCCCACTTGCATTCGCTCTCGGTGGTAACGTCGCTGCAATGACTCAGCCGATGGGTATCGCATCTGTGGGTGGCTTGATCGTGTCCGCCATCCTCACGATGTTCCTTGTGCCGACATTCTTCTGGCTCCCGAACGCCCTCTTTAGCAAGGCTAAGAAAGGCGCCAATAAAGTCAAGGCAAAGTTCAGCAAGGCATAATTAAATTTCATTAGACAACTCCGCAAAGTCCCCCACCCGGGGGACTTTTTTTGTGCAGTGTCATCCTGAACAAAGCCCGTAAGGGCGACGTGAAGGATCCAGTTAAGCTTTGATTTTTCACAACAAGAAATTACTGGATCCTTCCCCCTTCGGTGTCAGGATGACTTTACGGCACTTTGCAAACGGTTGGTTGCAAAATTTGCAAGATAATGATTTTGCAGTGCATTTGATTGTATTTTATGGGGATGAATGCAAAAAACTTGTCCAAAAAATGGTGTCAGAAAAACGGAATTGCGGTTGTTGAACGCAACGAGTGCGTCGAGGAAAGCACCACGCCCATGAAAGTCGCCGTGCCTAATGCAAACGACGAATTCCTTCTCGAAAAAATCCGCTTTGTCACGCAGCAGCGCGTTATCCCAGAGCAGCACTCCCCTGCCGAAATCAGGCTTATGCACAGTTATGCCGAATCAATCGATGACGAAGAACTGCTTGAACATCTCAACCGTCTCGAAATTTCGCGTCACTCTTCTTGGGAATCGGAACCGATTATAAATCTCGTAGATAGCCTAATCGTCAAGGCGCTCCAGAAAAAAGCAACCGACATCCACCTTGAGCCAATGGCAGAAGCGTTCCGCGTACGTTTTCGCATTGATGGACTTTTAACGGAATACCGCACATTTCCGCAATGGCTTGCCGAGCCTGTGCTGATACGCCTGAAAGTCATGGCGAATGTCGATATCACGGAGCGCCGATTGCCTCACGACGGGAGTTTCGCCTTTGAAGATTTTCGTGAAAAGGTGAACATCCGCGTCAGTACCATTCCCGTAAACAACGGCGAGAAATGCGTATTGCGATTGCTCCCCGCAAACGACTCCGCGCAAACACTCGACAGCCTTGATTTTAGCAAGTCTACGCTCCATGCAATTCGGAAAATTTTCAGCGCCCCGCAAGGGCTGTTCCTCGTTACAGGCCCCACAGGAAGCGGCAAGACGACAACGCTTTACGCCGGATTGCGAGAAATCATCCAGCGAAAGCTCAACGTCACGACAATCGAAGACCCGGTGGAATATGAACTCCGAGGAGCAAATCAAGTTCCCGTCAACGAGAAATGCGGATTCACATTTGCCGTCGCATTGCGTTCCATTTTGCGCCAAGATCCGGACGTGATTCTTGTCGGAGAAATTCGCGATGCAGTGACCGCACAAATTGCATTGCAGGCCGCACAGACAGGGCATCTCGTTTTGAGCACATTGCACACGAACAGCGCAAAAGCAGCAGCATCAAGGCTACTCGATCTAGGCATACAAAAGAGCATCTTGGAAGAAGCTTTGCTTGGCGTTTTTGCCCAGCGCCTCGTAAGAAAATTAGACAAAACAACTTCTCATGAGTCCTCACCGCATTACAAAGGCAGAACCGTTGTCTGCGAATTGCTTTTACCCAACAACACCTACGCCGACGGCACCATGCAAGAAAACGCCACCCACCTCATCCACCAAGGAATTACCACCGAAGAAGAAGTTAAAAGAGTGTTAGGATCATAACAAGTGAACTAACCCTTAGTTCACTTCTTCCCACCAAACCAATCGTTGATGTCTTCGCCTTCTTTCATCGACAATTTGCCAAATTGATCCACACCATCACCAAGCACAACCGTGCGGATTCCCGCCTGAGCAAAAACGGTCTGCAAATACTCCGTGCCACTGCGGCCCGCCTCATCCTTGTCCAAACAAAGCACAACTCTCTTGTTCTTGAAAAGCGGAAGCCATTCCGTCTTGAACGAACGTACCCCAGGAATTCCAATCGCCGCAATGCGTTGGCCCAAGAACGTAAGCGTATCGACCACGCCTTCGCACAGGTAAACCCAGCCAGGCTTTTCATCAAGCGCAGAAACATTATACGGGTACGGCACCGTTCCGCGCAGATTCAGTTCCTTTGGAACAACCGTGCTATCAATCGCTCGCGCCTGGAAATAGAACGAACGTCGTTTGCTATCGAGATACGGGAAAAACAGCGGATGCTTGTAATACCTCAAGTTCCCCTTTTCACTGAAAAGCCCCACGTACTTGAGGACTTCCAAATCGTAAGTTTCCTTTAGCTTGTTGTTAAGCGCACCGTAATCCGTAATCGTACGCAAAAGCATTTTATCCCAAATCGGCTTGTAGATGCGGCGACGCGCCAGGTATGATGCCGCAGGCGTCTTGTCAACAGGACTCAGCATTTTCAAGAACGAGAGGATAATCTTTTTACGTTCTTCTTCGCTCACAAGCTCCTTTGCGGGTTCTGGAGAGCTATATTCAAGAGCCGCATCACGGGTCACTGTTTTCGCAACAAGAGTCGCACTTTGAGCCGTTGACACATTCGACGCCGAAGATCCATTCGGCAGCGCAGTTGCAGATGCAGGCGCCCCGCGCAACAAAAATCCATATGTTTCCTTGAGCCAGTTCAGAGCTTCCAGGAACGAACAATTTTTCACAATCTGGACAAGTGAAATCACATCACCGCGAACGTCATCGCAAACCCAGCAACGAAAAGTTCCTCTTTCTTCAGAAAACGAAACCGAAGGCGTTCTATCGCCATGCGAATGGCGCGTCGGGAAAAAACAACGACAGCGTCCACGCACCACAGGCACACCAAGCGCTGTAGCAACAGCGGTAATCGACAACGCCGCCTTAAATTGTTTCAATTCCTCTTCTGTCATGGCTCCAAGAATATATATATTTTCGTCATGATTATTCAAGAAAATGTACCGATGAGCGAGCACACGTCCTTTAAAGTAGGCGGTCCCGCACGATATTTCGTCAAAGCTGAATCCGTAAACGATATCAAAGACGCAATTGCATTTGCAAATGAACATGCGCTTCCGAGTTTCGTTATTGGCAAGGGCACGAACTTGCTCGTCTCCGACAGCGGATACAACGGAGTCATCATTCAGCTCGGTAAATTTTTCTCGGAAATTACAAACATTGGCAACGGGAAAATTTGCGCCAAAGGCGCCACACCGCTCGCCCGCCTCGCCCGCTATACGATTAACGAAGGCCTTGCAGGAATCCACAAGCTCGCCGGCATTCCCGGGAGCCTCGGCGGTGCGATTTACATGAATGCAGGCGCTTATGGTCAAGATGTTTCGCAGACTTGCGTTGAAGTCGAAAGCATCGATTCCGCAGGCAATTTGCACACGCGAACCGCAGCAGATTGCGCCTTCAGCTACCGCCATAGCGTTTTCCAGGAACTCGCCGCCTCGCGCGGAAGTGCAGAAACAATCCTTTCTGCGACATTCCAGCTCACACCCGCAACAGAGCTTGGCAAGACCGCCAAAGATCTCGAAAGCGAATTGCAGGAATGCATGACAAAGCGTCGCAATTCGCAACCGCTTTCCATGCCCAATGCCGGCAGCACCTTCAAGCGCCTCGATGAAGGCGCCGCCGAAACGCCGACACAAATCGCACCAGGTTATTACATCGAACAGGCGGGTTTAAAAGGCTACCGCATAGGCGGCGCCGAAGTGAGCCGTGTGCATGCAAATTTCATCGTAAACGCAGGCGGCGCAACAGCAACAGACATCAAGAAGCTTAGCGAACATGTTCAAAAAGTCGTCGCTGAAAAATTCAACATTCAACTTCACAGAGAAGTGATTCTGCTTGGAGAATTTTAGTATTTTATCCGCAACAGCTTAAGGTGCACTACAATGATTTGCCATAAATGCGGAAAAGAATACGAAGACGATATGCCTAAATGCCTTTGGTGCGATGCGCCCAATGAAGAAGCCGCCGCACCAGGAACTACTGAAGAATCAGGCAATCGTGTCGCTGGTTTATTTATGTGGAGTTGCATGATCTTCAACTTCACTGGCTTTGGCTACATCTATGTCAGTATTATCCAAACATTATTGCATTACAAAGAACTTCACAAAGGCAAAGTTGCACTCCGTTTTTTCATAGGAATGCTCCTTGCAAACGTGGCATTGTATTTTTTAACATTGCCCGTTATCAACGTGCTGACCAAAGCTATAAACAGCACACTCTTCAGCACATGTGTAGGTTTGGCCTATGCCATCGTACTGGGATTCATAGGAGCGAAACTCATCAATTTCTATGCACCAGACTACGATAAAAGCGAATACCGTAAAAAAGAACGCATCGCAATTGCCATCGCGATTATCGTTTTCATCATTACCGTAATCGTCTTAAAGAACAAGCAATAATTCGCCTACTGAACAAGTGGATCGTACTTGTTCAAGATTTTAACGATTAGCCAATAGACAAGCCCGCCAATCATACCGCCGAGCGTATCGGCAATCAAGTCATAACCACTACAATCACGACCTTCCACGAAGCTCTGGTGGTATTCGTCCGTGCAACCGTAGGCAAGCGCAATCGCCATGATAATGAGCACCTTGAGCCACGGCTTCATAGACCACTGGCCGCGCGCCCACCACATGCAAAAGCACCCCGCCAAAGTCGCATATTCGCAAGTATGCGCAAGCTTATCCCACACATGCGGCAGTCCTTCGAGTTCATAAGAGGTCATCGAAGAAATCTTGAAAATAATCGCCATACAGAGGATGGCAGGAACCTTTCTGAAAAAAGGGTACTTGTCAAATAAAGACTCAAACATGCGCCCAAATTTAGCTTTTTTAAAAGCTATTCGTTCTTGAGCAAGTGCTTGGAAACGACATTTTTATATTCTTCTTCTGCAGTCATATCATTAATACGATTGCTTTTTTTGCCATCTTCGTAATTTTCAAAGAAGCAATAAGTTTCATAAACTTTCCTTGCCTTAATCTTCTTGCCATTCACAAATGTGGCTTCAACTTCGAAATGAGCAATCCTGTTCTGTTTGAGGCGGATCGGAAATTTAAAAGAATTTGTCGTTAATTCATCGTCGCTATAAGTTTTTACGATTGCGCCTTTACGTTTCACGACAATCTTCTTGATTTGTGACAAGTCAGACCCCATCAGCCCAGCGACACTAAAACGGAGCGTTGCCGGAATGTCGCGTTCTTCAGGCAGCACATGCACTCGTTCACGACCTGAACCTTCAATGATAATCGAAGGTTTCAGTTTTTTCGGTTGGACAGTATCCTTAACTACTGTAGACTTGCGTTCATCCGCCTTCGTCAAGACCTCTGCCATCTTTGCCGAAACAAAATTCGTATGCCATGTATGGCAAATGTATTCCACTTCGCCATTACTGCAATTCACAACAAAATGCTTTGGACCAAACGCCGTAGAATCAGCCCATTCAAACGAACGTTTGTACATTCCACTTTCAGGGATCGTATCAACAACACCTTGTATAGAAACAAATGTTCCAGGAACAAACAGAGCTTCGAGCGTAACACTTGGTTTTCCTATATACTCGTTCAGCATTTTCGGCTTGAAAGCCGCCTGTGAACGCATCATAAAGTCATCAGCCTTTTTCTTGTAAAGATCATCATATTCCAGTAACTTAGCTTCAACCTTATCAAGGTTCAGCTTTGCAGCATGCACTCCAAATTCAGCAGCCATTTCCGTTGCAATCGAATCAATCGCGCGAGCCAAAATTAACGAACCAGAACAGGAAAGAGAAAGAACTTTTACCCCATTTGCATTGGCAATCATGGTTTGCCCAGATTTAAGGGACGGCACCGTATCCATTTTCACTACAACATCTAAGCGACCTTCCTTGAGAGAAGATACTTCCAAGCCATCAATATTTTCAATAAAGCCGGCCGTTCCACGGACTATAGACGACACGTTTTCTGTGCGGATTTCAAACTCATCCTTGACAGCCTGTTTTTGCACATCAAATAGCAATTTTCCATAAAGGAGCGAAACGGAAATTTTTCGTTTCAGATTTTCCACATATTCTGTACCGAATGCAATTTCTGAACGCCCATCAATCTTAAGCGCAGAACCATCCGCCACAGAAATCACAACCGAGGAGCCTATTTCAGTCGCAACGGACGATTTTCCATGGACCTGCTGACCAATGCTTAACATACTGGCATCGCCACCAGCTGATTTAACGCGGACATTCCCTACAATATCGCGTATAACACCCTTAAAAAAAGAATTCTCTGGAGCTGTTTGTACAGATTCATTCTTACGAGAAGCATCAGAATCACCGCAGGCACACAAAAATACAACAACCAGGATTAGTCCCAATAGTCCAGCTCGATAAATTTTTATGTGAAGGTTATGCACCATGTTTTTTAATCTAGTAATTAAAATTTCAAAAAAGAAATTTACAATCACTTTACCCCCTCGATTAAAAACAAGAATTTGCGCTCCGTCACATTCTCACAAAAGCGCTCCAAAAGAAATATAATAAAAATTTCTAAATTTTTAGCTATGAAAGCAATTACATTGAAAGCCGGACGCGATAAGTCCGCCCTCCGTTACCACCCGTGGATTTTCAGCGGCGCCATTGATGAAGTTGTTGGCGACCCCGCACTTGGTGACGTTGTTGAAGTTTACAGCTACCACAGCGATTTTTTGGGCCTTGCCGCCTATTCCCCGAAATCCCAGATTCGCGGACGTTTCTGGACCTTCGGCACCGACGGAAAGAATGTCAAGATTGACCGCGAATTCTTTAGCGATATTTTGGACCGAGCTATAGCCTCGCGCAAGAGCCGCGGGTTCGACATTCAAGACAAGGAAAACGCATTCCGTCTCGTGAACGCCGAAAACGACGGCATCCCAGGCTGCATCATCGACAAATACGCCGACATCTACTCCGTCGAAATTCTCGCAGCAGGAGCCGAAGTCAACCGCCAGATTATCTACGAATTGCTCGCCGAAAAGACGGGTTGCCGAGGCATTTACGAGCGTTGCGATTCCGAAGTTCGCAAAAAAGAAGGGCTTCCGCTCCGCACGGGCGTTGTGTATGGCGAAGTTCCCGATGAGCCGGTCATCATCAACGAAAACGGGATTCTTTTCCCGATTGACGTGAAGAACGGACACAAGACAGGCTATTACCTCGACCAGCGCGATGCCAGACGCCGAGTAGGCGAACTCGCCCGTGGCAAGAAGATGCTCAACTGCTTCTGCTATACTGGAGGTTTTGGCCTCTACGCCCTCCGTGGCGGATGCGAAAAAGTCTACCAGGTCGATGTTTCCAAGGACGCCCTCAAGCTCGCCAAGGAAGGCATCATGCGCAACAAATTAAGCACGGCGCATGCAACGCATGTCGAAGCAGACGTGTTCCAGTACTTGCGCAAGTGCCGAGACAAGGCCGAGACGTTCGATTTCATCGTACTCGACCCGCCAAAGTTTGTAGAAAGCAAGGACAACTTGCAGAAAGGCGCCCGCGGTTACAAGGATATTAACTTGCTTGCAATGAAGCTCCTTGCCGAAGGCGGCATGCTTGCCACGTTCAGCTGTTCCGGCCTCATGGAAATGGACCTGTTCCAGAAGATTATCGCCGACGCCGCAGCCGACGCCCACCGTCGTGTGCAGATTATCGAGCGTTTTGGACAGCCCGCCGACCATCCCGTAAACACAGCCTTCCCCGAAGGGCAATACCTCAAGGGACTCCTGGTCCAGGTCGTTTAACAATCACGATCAATATAAAAACTTCCAAAAAACTTACTACGCAGGTGACAACGCTTGCGTTATTTTTATATAATTTTAGCAGAAGAAAAAAATTACATGTGGACGGTTTTATAGAGGCTAAAAATGTATCTAGTGACTTATGATATCGGGAATTCCTTTATAAAAGCAACACTCACAAAAATAGCGAACTCCATTGAATTTGTAGGAGCAACCGTAGTCAGCACTCACAGCACTTCGACCTTAGGTGGCAAAGGCGTCGAACAGAGTACCGAACAGTGGTGGGATTCCATCTGCCGAAGCACAAAGGAGCTTCTCAAGAATTACGGCATTGCAAGCAACCAAATCAAGGGGATCAGCTTTTGTTCACAAATGAACGGAACGGTTCTAGTCGATGAAAACGGCACACCAGTTCGCCCAGCAATGACGTTCCTCGACAGGCGCGCCGACCAGGAATTTAAGAACTACTTCAACCACGGGTTGCGCTTCCACGGCTTGAACATTTTTAAGCTCATCAAGGCCATGCGCCATACGAGCATGGTTCCAGTCGGAGGCTACAGCCCCGTATGGAAGTACAAGTGGGTACAAAATAACGAACCCGAAAACTTCGCCAAGGTCGATAAGTTCCTGGATGTCGGCGACTACCTCCTATACAAGACCACTGGTCGATTTGTACGCACCGAAGACTCCGCATTCTGCACGGCACTTAACGATTGCCGCAAAGGTCATTCAGGCTGGAGCCATACGATGGCGAAGGCTTACGGCATCAACGAAAAGCATTTGCCCGAAATCGTGCAGAGCACCGACATCGTCGGCCATGTTACACCAACAGCCGCCGAACAGATGGGATTGGAAAAAGATACCCCGGTCATCGCAGGTGGCGGAGACGTTGCCATGGTCGCAATTGGCTGCGGCAACACGCAAAGTAATCTTACGGGCATCTACTGCGGAACTTCTGGTTCCGTATGCACCGTCGTCGATCACATCATCCAGTTTGCAGACATCATGATGATCGCTGTCAAAGGTCCGAATCCCGCACAAAAATATTTGTACGGCGAACTGGAAACAGCGGGTAAATGTTTTGCCTGGGCGCGCGAACTCATCGGAAAGCTCGACAATTCCCAATACAGCTACGAAGAATGCGCATCGCTTATTTCTAAGGCAAAACCGGGTTCTCACGGACTTCTGTTCACGCCATTCATGAATGGTTGCAAGACTCCGTTTGAAGATGGCGAAATCCGCAGTTCGCTTTCGGGCATTGAACTGGAAACAACTCGTGGGGACTTACTCCGCGCCGTCATCGAAGGTATTTGCTTCCATTTCCGCTGGCTCTTGGAATGCCAAGCCAAGAAGTGCAAAATATCGGATACGATCCGCTTTGCAGGCGGCCTTGCAAGAATCAACATCGTAAACCAGATTCTTGCAGACGTGACCGGGCATACCATTGAAACGGTCAAGCATCCTCAATACGTAGGAGCACTCGGCGCAGCTGTAGTCGCCGCCATCGGCCTTGGCCAGATGAAATTCGAAGACATCCACAACTATATCGAAGTCACGAACACATACACACCAGACTCCAAGAATCACGAGATATACAACAGGCTCTATAAGACGTTCCTGGAAAAAGTGAAGAGCGATCGAAAACTTGTCGGCAGACACTAATAGCAGAACATAATGCTTAAAAAAGGCGATGCCCTCCCGGAACGGAGTCCGGGATGTCAAAGGTGGCGGGCATGACATCATAAAGTTAATGCCGGGACAAGCCCGGCATGACATTGTACGAAAGCCGCCACTAGCAACTAATAACTAATGACCATTGACTAACGACCACTTAACGTTTGTTACGCGGAAGTTCGCTGGCGTGTTTTTCAAGCCACACGGCGTCTTCGAGAGCCCGTTCAGCTTCGGCAGCCCAGTCCGAATCAGGATATCCACGAAGAACTTCACGGTAGCGCGTTACAGCACTATGGAAGTCGCGCATTTCGCGGTAGATGTTCCCCATCTGGAGCATGGCAAAATAGCGTTCATCCGGAGTGATTTCATTTTCAAGCAAGGCCTTGTACATCTGGAGTGCGGCCTCGTTATAGCCATCCGCAAACAAGGCATTGGCATTGGCAATAGAATTCGTTGCCGTCGAAGCGACATCTTCCTTTTGCGGAGCAGCTTCAACAGACTTCGGCTTGTCGTTCCCGCTCTTCTTGGCATCCTTCAAGGCTTTTGCTTCGGCTTCTTGCATAGCCTTTTCTTCGGCGGCGGCGTTCACGACAGCGTTGATTTCAGCCATGCGGTCTTCGGCGGCCTTGCGGAACTTAGCATCCGGAGCGGCCTTTTTCAAGTAAGCGGCTAGATACTTCTTTTCCTGTTCCGTGCGCTTGCTCTTCTGGTTGATCTTTGCCAAATAGTAGTTTGCATCGTTACCGCGTTCCTTGTACGAAAGTCCCTTCTTCAGGTTGAACTCGGCCTTGTCGTATTCTCCCATCTCATAACGGGTTAAGCCCGCATAGAAATAAGCACCGGCATCGCCAGGCTTCTTCGAGAGAACAGCTCTCCAGAGTGGAGCGGCTTCAGCATAGCGGCCTTCGGCAAGCAATGCCTTGCCCTTTTCAAACGGATCTTCAGAAGCAGCCGTTGCAGGCGACGGTTCGACCTTCGGAGCTTCAACCTTTGCAGGAGCGGCGGGCTTAGCTGGTTCAGCTTTAGCAACAGGCGCCGGCTGGGCGGCCTTTGCAGGTTCAGCCTTAGCTTCGGCCTTCGGCACACTTGCAGCAGCAGGAGCAGCCTTAGCGCCCTTGATTTTAGCGCGTTCAGCGTCAGCCTTGGCCTGCTGGCCCATGGCTTCGTAAGCCTTTGCGGCACCTTCGTACGCTTCGGTCAAGCTAGGATCATAACCATAAGCGAGGCGGAAGTTTGCAACAGCGCCCTTATAGTCCTTCATCTTCATGCGAACCTTGCCTGCCGCCATGTAGGCTTCAGTATTCTTCTTATTTTCAGCCAACATGGCTCGGTATTCCCCAAGAGCCTTGTCATATTGACCCTTGGCCTCAAAGCGGGCACCCTGTTCAATACGGGGGTCCACAGCCCAAGTTTGAGACATTCCAACCAACAACGCAAGTGCGATAAAAGACAATTTCTTGTTCATAGTAAAAAATTTAGTAAAAACCATTGACTTTATGACACAGATTGACGATATTACAAGCAGAGACGCGGATAATTTTAATTATCTGCAAAGGAGAAAAAATGAAAATCACTGAAGTTGTCGATAAATATAAACCAGACGAACAAGAGCTCATCATCGAAGCTTATGAACGTGAGGGGGGCGACACCGACGATGTAGATCTCATCCTCCTTGACCGCATCTGCGCACGACTTGGACTTGGTCTCGACAACGAAGACCTAGACAACGACGACATCGCCGAAGAAATCAATTTTGACGAATACGGGAGCCATTTCGGAGACGTTTCAGAAAGCGAAGACGAACTGTAAATTCATATAGTGACATTTAATGACACACTCTTTATCTATTTTATAAACAGTTAAAGATAATCATTAAAGGTCGCACATGTTCAACATCCACTTTTCCTTCAGCCCGAGCAAAATATTTCTTCTTTCATTAACGGTAATCGTCTTCGGGCTTTTCGTTTACCTCTCGGGGAGCTATGCCTCTGCGACAGTATTTTCCATACTGTACGCATTTTTTGCAGTTGCCGATTAATCCGCGACGCAGCGGACATAGAGTCCCTTGTAAACGCTGGCGTCGGTGCGTTCAATATCCTTGTCCGCACGGTTAAATTCCCAAGAGCGGGCGGTATTCGCTTGAACCGAGGTTTTAGACCAGTAATGTCCAGAATTCATCCCGTCGCAGAAATTATCCCAGTCCTGACAGCCGCCCTGCCCTAAATTATCCCAATCGAGCGTGGCACGGTCTTTCTGGAAATCACGCCATTCGCCGTCATCCGGCAAGTGCCATCCCGAAGGGCAAGCCTTGAGCGCGTCATCGTAAGTGTAATAGCGTCCAAACTTTTCGCAATAGGTTTTATCTTCCACATAGCACTGTTTTTCAGAAGTTACGCTAAATGCGAGATTTTTCATCATCCAGATTTTGCCGCCACGGACATCGACCTTGTATTTTTTATTGTCGCGTTTGTCCGTAAAAATCATATCCTTCGGAGAGATATTCTTTTCGGCAAACTGGTCTCGCGCAAAAACGCAACGGATCTGGATGGCATCGGCTTCTTCGATATCCACGTACTTCGTTGTTCCACGCTTGGTTTCAAGCCTTATGGCGTGATTGGCAGGACCACGGACCGCAAAATAGGCAAAGCCTTTTCTGGCATTCACCACTTCATCAAATTCAAACTTGTAAAAGCCGAGCGCAGAATGTCCAACAAAATCATTCATGCTCTGGACTTTATCCGGACCGGAGAATTTTTCTTCAATCAATTCATCCCAGTCTGTTTCATCCGGGAGCTGCGTTCCTTCCGGGCATGATGCTTGCCAGCTATCGCTGCGATAAAAAGGAATCCCGTTTTCGTCAGTAAAGTAAGAGGTTTTGCTGTACTTGAGACTTTGTTTGAACCAGTTTAGAGAACCTGAAGGAATTCCGCGATAAACACGCCCATCCCTGTAATCTTTAAATTCGGCTGCATAATTATGGCTGACCACAGACACGGTCAAAATAGCAACGGCACACAAACGATGCCACACCTCATCCAACATCAAAAACCTCTTCTAGCAAAAAGACTTACGAAGTAAGCCTACACAATATATATACGCTTTTTCAAAAAAAATGCTATAAAAAATTGTCAAAAGTAAAAAATAGCGCCGATATTGCCCGGAATTGCCCAAAAAGAAATTTTCTTTTTACAAATTTCATGCAATTTAAGCACACCAAAGCTTACGCCCGTTCCCACTAGCGCCCCAACTACAGCATCAGTAGGATAATGTTTGCCCGCGACAACGCGCAAGGCGCCAACAGCCCCGGCAATCGTCAATGACGATGCCCACACGAAACCTCTGTACTGAGAATTCGGATAAATTTCCGAGAACCACTCCCCTGTGAACACGGCTACCGTGAACGCCGCCGATGCATGCCCAGAATAGAACGAGCCGTAAGCTTCCCCACGTGCGGACTCCGCCTTTTGGCGGCCTTCACCACGTTCAGCATAAATGTAAGGGCGTGGCCATAACTGCGTCGAACGCACCAGCTGGTTCAAGGCGTTCTGCAAGGCAATCGCTTCCACAAACATGAGCGTGAAGGTTCCAAAGTCATGACCATCGGCATCGCCCTTGTACCAGGAATAACCAGCCAATGCAAGAGGAGCTACAGCCAAGGCTCCCGAATAATGGCTCACGGTCGTCGCCCATCCGCTGTAACGCCCCGCAAAAGGGCGATCCCACGGCAAAAGCTCCGATTTAGGCTTCAGATTGCTCGAAGAAATGCGCGACATCCCGTAGTACTGATAAACTCCCAGTACCGAAGTCATGACAATTCCGAGCGTGAGCGGAACATCCAAGCGGACCGAGACTTCATAGTGGCGAGCGCTTGACGCCATTCCAGATGCGCCGAGCACGTTTCGAGATGCGCCGGATGCAATTTCAGATGCGCCGGGCGTACCAAAAGCAAGCGTTGCCGAGCACAGCACCGCAAAAAGCACTCGAAATAAGCTTTTAAATCGCCCAGAAAACATCAAAGTCCATCTAAAAATTTATATTCACAGACACAAACATACAAAAGTATTGGCGGACCACGTGACAAATTCGAATTTAAACCAGAATCGAGAACCGATCATCCCGAACATGGAACTTTTTGGAGCCATTTCCGACGAAATGCGCCTCAAGATATTGCTCCTACTGGACCAGTCCGAATTTACAGTCAACGAAATCAAGGACATTCTGGACATCCACCAGAGTAACGCAAGCCGCCACTTGGCAAAGCTTTCGCAATGCGGGCTCGTGAAAGACCGCCGCGATGGCATCAAGGCTTATTACCGCCTGAGCGAAGAACTTTACATGAGCAGCCGCCTGTTGCAGATCATCCGCGAAGCCTACGATGAACTGCAAGACAAGGATATTCTCAAGTGTCGCGCCGCACAAGCGCTCGAAGAACGCACCGACAAGACCAAGGGACAAATCCACAAGCTCGACCAAGCCGGTGGTAGCCTCAAGGCGCAAATCAGCCTGTTCAGCAAGCTCATGGTGCCGTTCGAAAACGCCGTGGACATCG
>Ga0256407_10008876_pt1 | contig 14579 bp, 11 predicted proteins | sample RumenRJG_04DNA_FD_193489 | JGI IMG/M metagenome (GOLD analysis project Ga0256407, IMG submission 193489) | Bovine rumen microbial communities from Lethbridge, Alberta, Canada - RJG_04 | ecosystem: Host-associated > Mammals > Digestive system > Stomach > Rumen | place: Canada: Alberta... | reverse complement strand
CCGCTAGGACTGCGTAAAAATGGGGTTCAGACGGGCAGCGCCGCCGCTATGGGCGCCGCTAGAACGGTGAAAACGCCGGTAATCGCAATCGCCAAACCGCTGAAAGCTCCTTCCGTTTCGCCGATTTCCAGCGCCCGCGCCGTCCCAAACGCGTGCGAGGACACGCCGATCGCCAGCCCTTGCGCAATCGGACTGACAATTCCGCACTTCCGAAGAAAAAACGTCCCGCACATATTTCCCGTCACGCCCGTAATCGTGATAACCGCGCACGTTATCGCCACGTACCCGCCATATTCTTGCGTTATTCCCGCGCCGATCGCCATCGTTATCGATTTGGAGAGCAGCGTCATGTATTCGACGTATTCCATTTGAAACGCGCGCGCAACGATCCAAACGAGCAAGATATTGACGAAAGTTCCGACGGAACAAGCGGCAAGAATCGCGAGCCAATTCCTTTTGACGAGTTCAAATTGCCGATAAAGAGGAATTGCCAGGCAGATCGTCGTCGGCGTTATGAGAAAAGTCAACGGCGCCGCGTCGCGACTATAGCTTTCGTAGTCGATATCGAAGAGCCAGAGCGCGATAAGGGTCAGGAAAAGCGCGACAAGAACCGGGTTAAAAAGAGGCGATTTAAATCGCTTCTGCAGAAAGAGCGCGAGAAGATAGCCGCCGACCGTCGCTGTCAACGAGAGATCGTGATTCTCGCGAAAAAGCGTCGCTACCGCGTCCCAAAACGCCGTCATTTTCGCCCCCTTTCACGTCGTCTGACAGCTCGTTCCGCGACGAAGCCGGCGGCGAGCGCCGTAAGAATCGTTCCAACGATTCCCAGCAGCAGCGCGGGAACAAGGACGTTTTGCAAAACGTCGAGCGCGTCGATCAGCCCGACTGTCAACGGCACAAGCGTTAGCGGCAGCAGCACGAGGAAGAAACGCCCCGTCTCTTCGACCGCGTCAAGCTTGACGAGTCCCGTCTCCAACGCCAGAAAAAAAAGAACAAGCCCGTAGACGCTCGCGGGAATCGGCGCGGGAATCAGCCTATTGAGCGCCTCGCCGACAAAAGAAAAAAGCAAAATTATGAAAAATTGACGAACGTATCTCATCGTCGAACCAACTATATATGTACGGAGGCGCTCGAACGTCCCAGCGTGAAGTCCTTACTTCGCGAAATCAACGGGAAGTTCGTCGCTCGCCGTCGAAATTATAAGACGTCTCGTCAAAACTCAAAGGACGTGAAAGTCCCCTCGTAACAAGGAAGAAGAAATATTTCGTTCTTCCCTTCTCGTCGTTTCATAACGTAAGAATTGTCAAAACCGATTTTACCGCTATTTTCAAACGATACAAAATCCCTTATAATACACGGCGGTCAACGAGTTCGTCGAAACGTTTCCTTCCGTGACGAGCGGAGACGCCGCATGGATCAAACCTGAAAAGAGACCGACGGGAACGGAATGATCGCGGCGTTACGCGCCGCGTCATGAAGCGCGGGACTTCGGCAAGGCGTCAGCCGCCGATTCCGCGTTCGGCGGCGTGATTTGAAAGGCAAATTTATGGCGATTCGATTTGTTTATTTTGACCTTGGAAACGTTCTCTTGCACTTCAGCGTCCATCGCATCTGTTGCCAGCTCGCGGAAGTCGCCAAGACCACGGAAGCGGTCATACGCGAGAAGCTTTTCGACGAACAGAGATACCGCCAGTACGAATTAGGCGAAATCTCGACCGAGGACTACTACGAACAAACTTGCGCCGACTTGGAATACCGTCCCAAACTCGAAGAATTTGCCGAGGCGGTCTGCAACGTTTTCTGGGCAAACGATCCGATTCTCCCGATCGTCCGCAAACTTGCAAAGTTTAACGTTCCTCGGGGGATTCTCTCAAACACGAACCCCATTCACTGGAACTACATCGAGAACGCGTTCCCTCGAATCTGGGAGGCGTTTGACGGCCCCCGTCTCGCGAGTCACGAGGTTCACGCGCTCAAACCTTACCGCGAAATGTACGAAAAGGCTTATCAAGAGGCCAAACAATTCGTGCCGGACTTAAAGCCAAACGAAATTCTCTTCATCGACGACCTCGAGCCGAACGTGCAGGGCGCGAAAGACTTCGGATTCCAAACGATTCATTACGTCGACTTCGACCAATTTCTCGACGAATACAAAAAGACGGAGTTGCCCGTCCCCACGCGCTATCTCGACGACGCCCCTTCCGCGCCGGAAGAAATTGAAATCGACGAGGAGGCGGCGGAGGAGCAAGAGCCCGACGACTAGAACGTCAACCTAGTCTTTCGAATCGGCGAAGGGACGCGGGAAACGCGTCCCATTTTTTTTGAAAGAGCTCAGACGAAAACGCCCTGCCAATTTTGTCCTTCGAACTGGGTCGGAGGCGTCAGCTGTAAAAGAAAGAGGAAACCAAAAACGCCGATTTTATCTAAAAAACCTATTTTACACCAAAAGGTCTGGATTATTTTCTGAAAAAGCATATAAAATAGGAACGTTGCGCGGACGTCTGCTTTATTTGGCGCCTCGTTTGCTTCAAAAATGGAGCGCGAAATTTGGCGACGGACGCCGTGAGTTTGAGATTCGACAAGCGGCTAACGTCTCTCGCCGCAAATAACGTGAGACAATTTTGGAACGGCGCGGTTCGACGCGTCGAGCCGCCTATAATATACCAACGATTAGGAGTTCTAAAATGGCTAAGAAAAATAACGACGCCGCGGAAGCGAAATGCGGTTGCGGTATGAAACTTCAACCCCTGGGCGACCGCGTTGTCGTTCGTCGCGACGAATCCGAAGAAAAAACCGCCGGCGGTCTTTATCTCCCCGATAGCGCGAAGAACAAGCCGTCTCGCGGCGTCGTCGTCAGCGTCGGCGACGGCAAGATGCTCGACGACGGAACGCGCGCTAAGTTCACGGTTCAGGAAGGCGATCGCGTCCTCTTCCTCTCCTACGCCGGCGAAGATTTCAAGTTTGGCGATTGCGAATTTCTGCTCATGCGTGAAAGCGACATTCTCGCGATTATCAACTGAAATAATTTAAATTAAACCACTTCATTGTTTAAAAGCATATTGCGCAAAGGAAAAATATTATGGCGAAGATGATTGCGTTCAATCAGGACGCTCGCGAAGCGTTGCGTCGCGGCGTAACGAAACTTGCTCGTACCGTTAAAGTCACGCTTGGTCCTCGCGGCCGCAACGTCATTATCCAGAAAAGCTTCGGCTCGCCGCTCGTCACGAAGGACGGCGTGACCGTCGCTAAAGAAGTCGACCTTGAAGACGCTTACGAGAACATGGGCGCCAAGATGGTTCGCGAAGTCGCTTCTAAGACGAGCGACGTCGTCGGCGACGGCACGACGACCGCGACGCTCCTCGCCGAAGCGATCTTCAACGAAGGCATGAAGGCGGTCGTCGCCGGCGTCAATCCGCTTCACATGAAGAACGGCATGGACAAGGCGGTCGACGACGTCGTCGCTCAGCTCAAGAAGATGGCGATTCCCGTTAAAGACAGCAAGGAAAGCATCGCTCAGGTCGGCACGATCTCCGCCAACAACGACGCGGAAATCGGCGGTCTTCTCGCGGACGCGATGGAAAAGGTCGGAAAAGACGGCGTCATTACGGTCGACGAAGGCAAATCGCTCAAGACGGAAGTCGAATGGGTCGAAGGCATGCAGTTCGATCGCGGTTATCTGTCGCCGTATTTCGTCACCGATCCTCAGAAGATGGAATGTGTTCTCGAGAACCCCTACGTTCTCCTCTTCGAAAAGAAGATTTCCAACATCAAGGACTTCATTCCGATTCTCGAGGCGGTCGTCAATAGCGGTCGTCCGCTCTTCATCGTCGCGGAAGACGTCGACGGCGAAGCGTTGGCGACGCTCGTTATCAACCGTCTGCGCGGCGGTCTCAAGATTTGCGCGGTCAAGGCGCCGGGCTATGGCGACCGTCGTAAGGCGATGCTCGAAGATATCGGAATTTTGACGGGCGGCGAAGTTCTCTTCGAATCGCTCGGTCGTTCGCCTGAATCGCTCACGCTCGCCGATCTCGGAACCGCGAAGAGCATCGTCGTGACGAAAGACCTCACGACGATCGTCGAAGGCGGCGGCAAGACGGAAGAGATCAAGGGACGCATCGCTCAGTTGCGCCGCGAAATTGAAATCTCCACGAGCGACTACGACAAGGAAAAGATGGAAGAACGTCTCGCGAAGCTCGCGGGCGGCGTTGCGAAGCTCAGCGTCGGCGCCGCGACGGAAGCGGAGATGAAAGAGAAGAAGGCGCGCGTTGAAGACGCGTTGCACGCGACTCGCGCCGCCGTGGAAGAAGGCGTGTTGCCGGGCGGCGGCGTCGCGCTCCTTCGCGCCGCGTCCCTCGTCAAGGCTGGCAAGCTCGAAAGCGACGAAAAAGTCGGCTACAATATCGTTCTGCGCGCTTGCGCCGCGCCGATTACTCAGATCGCCGACAACGCCGGTAAAGACGGCGGAGTCGTTGCGGAAAAGGTTCGCGACGGCGAAGGTTCCTTCGGCTACAACGCGCTGACCGACAAGTATGAAGACCTTGTCGCCGCGGGCGTTATCGACCCCGCGAAGGTCACGCGCTCCGCGCTTCAGAACGCCGCGAGCGTCGCTTCTATGATGCTCACGAGCGACGCGCTCATCGCCGACATGCCTAAAGAAGAGCCCGCCGCGCCCGCCAATCCCGGCATGGACGGCGGAATGTATTGATTCTAGAGCGTAACGTCGTCGTCGACGCGTAACCTCTTTCGAGTCTTTTAACCGTGTGAAGAAGGCGTTTAATCTTCGGATTAAACGCCTTCTTTCGTTATTTGGGATTAAGCGCAATTCTGCGAGAGTTCGCCGACGCGTAGCCGTATTCTCTTAAAAAACATAAAATAACCGGGGAGACGTAAAAAACGCTTGTCTTTTTTAGAAATCCGTTTAAAATATCTAACAAGATTGTCAGTCTTTACTTCTGAACCGTAAACGACGACGGTTGTTGCGTTTCGGATTCGACGGCAAACAACTGCGTTTGAAGTATCTAAGAAACTCATCTGTGTGTAAATGAACGCAGTTATGGCGGTTTGCCGCCAAGAACAGACTCGAAATCGAGTTTGTTTTTACGATCGCTTGGGTAATTAAAAGCGTTTAAAATCGTTATTTTTTTTAACAATTTCAGTCGTCACGACGTCGAACGCTATTGAGGAAACTCGCGGCGTGAACAAACGCCGTCAGAGTTCGTCTAATAGAGGGAACGAGGTCGGGACGATTTATCGCTCTAAGAAACGCCTCGAGAAACCTCTCGTATCGCGCGATCATAGGATATTGTTGTTTTTTTATTCGCGTCGACTTCAAAGCGTCGGTATTTAATGAAATCCGTCTCTTTGACTATGCCGCGCCCCACTCAGGAGTACGTTATCATGAAACGAACCTTAAATCTTCGTGGCAAGGGCTTCACTCTTGTCGAGCTCCTCGTCGTCATCGCCATCATCGGTATTCTTATCGGTTTGCTTCTTCCTGCTGTTCAGGCTGCGCGCGAGGCCGCTCGACGTATGCAGTGCACCAGCAACATGAAGAACCTCGCGCTGGCGATGCAGACGTATCACGACGCGCACAAGTCTCTTCCTCCGGGATGCGTCAACTTCAACATCGCCGCGAACGGATCTCACGGCGGCGACGGCAGCACCTACAACCACGGCATGTGGAGTTGGTTCGCGTTCATCCTTCCGCAGGTCGAAGGAGCCGCCCTCTACGACTTGATCGATTTCTCCCAACCCGCGTGGTGCGATCATCACTGGATGTCGCCGAGTATCAACTGCTCGACTTGCGAGTATAGCGGCTCGACTTGGGCGGATAATCACAAGACTGTTGCGGAAAGTTGCCCCGGCGTTTTCCAGTGTCCTTCCGCCGATCATACCTACGAGAACACCCAAAAAGACTATGCGGTGAACGGCGCCGCCAGCGCCGGCGACCGTCTTCCTGAGCGTACGACCAACAAGAAGTACATCGCGGGACTCTTCTGCCAAAGAGAAACGTTTGGTCTTAATGCAATCAAAGACGGAACGTCCAACACGGTTCTGATGGCGGAACTCTGTTCGTCGGCGCTTCCAGGACAGACGAGCGACGTCGACAACGTCGGCGCCAATCCGTTCGTCTGGACTAACGACTTTTCTCAGGGGTTCTTTATTTTCGCCCAAAACAACAAACCGATCTGCATGCCGAACTGCCTCACGTACAACCGCACCGAGCGTAGTCCGAAGTCGCAGCACTCCGGCGGCTTGAACGTCGCGATGGTCGACGGCTCCGTTCATTTCATTTCCGATACTGTCGACGTCGACGTTTGGGCCGACTCCCTCACGCGTCAACGCAACAAGACGATGACGTACAACGACGCCGTTTATGGCGGCGGCGTCAAGTCGGTCGCGAACGAATGATCGTTTTCCAGTTTCAACTTTAAACAACGCCTTTATGCGACGCTGAAACGGTTTGGACTCGTCGTCCGCCGTTTCAGCGTTCTTTGGAATCGCGATATGAATAGAAGAGAATTTGTTTCCATGGGCCTCGTCGCGCTCGCGGCGACGACCGTCGGTTTTTCGGGCTGCGGCGGCGGCAAAAAATCGCCGCGCGGCGTGGTGAAGTTCGGCGGAACGGCGACCTATGACGGCAAGCCGCTCCCGGCGGGCGTCATGATTATGTTCACTCCGACGGGCGGACGTCAAAGCGCCGCGACCGTAACGGAAAACGGCGCGTTCTACGCCAAATACACGTCGGCGGAAGACGGCGTCGAACACGGCTCGCTGAAAGTGACCGTCGGCTGGGACGAAGAAATGAGCGGCGCCCTGCCCGAAGGCTTCGAAGGGCTGATTAAAGGCTACGCGACCGACGCCGACGCGCTTCAAATTACCGTCGACAAAGCCGACACGGAGTACGCGCTCGACTTCCCGAAAAAGTGAGATTCGTTCTAAACGGTCAATTCGGTTGAAAATAATCAAAGGACGCTCGACTTTACGCCGGGCGTCCTTTTTTCGTCTCTCTGACGGAATCTAAAACCAAATTTCTCCTCGCGGCGTCAAATAGTCTTGATTTCTATCGGCGACTAGAATACAATGGCTCGGGCGTTACGCGCCTTATTTCTACATCTTTTGTTACATCATTGGAGAACTACGTCATGAAGCGATCTCTTGGTTTACGCGGAGCGTCGGGGTTTACCCTCGTTGAACTCCTTGTCGTCATCGCCATTATCGGCATTCTTATCGGTCTGCTTCTTCCTGCTGTTCAGGCGGCGCGCGAAGCCGCTCGGCGCATGCAGTGCACCAACAACATGAAGAACCTCGCGCTCGCCATGCAGACCTATCACGACGCGCACAAATCCCTGCCGCCGGGATGCGTCAACTTTAACATTACGGCGAATTCGGGTTGCAAGCACCAGGCGGGCGACGGCTACAACCACGGCATGTGGAGTTGGTCCGCGTTCATCCTTCCACAGGTCGAAGGAGCCGCGCTTTACTCGCTCATCGACTTCTCCTATCCCGCGTATTGCGATCATCACTGCATGTCGCCAACCGCCGCAAGCGGTTGCAATAAGAGATGCGAATGGAGCGGCTCGACTTGGGCGGATAACCACAAGCAGGTCTCTGAAAACTGTCCTTCTGTTTTCCAGTGTCCTTCCGCCGATCACACCTACGCGAACACCCAAAAGGATTATGCCGTAAACGGCGCTTCGACCGACAGCGAAGGTTCTCATCTTCCCGAACGTACGACCAATAAGAAGTACATCGCGGGCCTATTCTGCCAAGCCGAAGGATATGGACTTAACGCGATCAAAGATGGAACTTCCAATACGGTTCTTATGGCGGAGCTCTGCTCGTCGGCGCTTCCGAGCCAAACAAACGACGTCGACAACGTCGGCGCCAACCCGTTCGTTTGGGTTAACGACCTCTCGCAGGGATTCTTTATTTTCGCCCAGAACGGCAAGCCGATCTGTATGCCGAACAATATCGGTTACAACCGCACCGAACGCAGTCCGAAGTCTCAGCACCCCGGCGGTATGAACGCCGCAATGGTCGACGGTTCCATTCACTTCGTGTCCGATACGATCGCCACTGACGTTTGGGCGGACTCGCTTACGCGCCAGCACAACAAAACGATGACCTACGGCGGCGTCGTTTACGGCGGCGGCGTCAAGTCGGTCGCGAACGAATGATCGTTCTCCGCGTCTTGATTTAAACATCCTCTTTATAAAAAACGCCGAAACCGGAATCGACCTAATCGCTTTCGTTTCGGCGTTCTTTGGAAAAAACGATATGAACAGAAGAGAATTTGTTTCTATGAGTCTCGCCGCGCTCGCGGTCTCGACCGTCGGTTTTTCGGGCTGCGGCGGCGGCAAAAAATCGCCACGCGGCGTGGTGAAGTTCGGCGGAACGGCGACCTATGACGGCAAGCCGCTCCCGGCGGGCGTCATGATTATGTTTACCCCGGACGGCGGACGCCAGAGCGCCGCGACCGTAACGGAAAACGGCGCGTTCTACGCCAAATACACGACGGCGGAAGACGGCGTCGAGCATGGCGCGCTGAAAGTGACCGTCGGCTGGGACGAAGAAATGAGCGGCGCGCTCCCCGAAGACTTCGCTGGTCTCATTAAAGGCTACGCGACCGACGCCGACGCGCTTCAGATCACCGTCGACAAAGCTAACACGGAATATGCGCTCGATTTCCCGAAAAAATAAGCGTTGACGAAACCGTCGTCAATCGGCGAGATAATTCAAAAGGACGTTCGACTCTGCGTCGGACGTCCTTTTTTCGCGTAAAAGAGCGAATTTGTGCGTACCCCCTCGTTTCTGTCTCTCTATAGAAAAACCGCCGAAATCTCTTGATCTCGGCAGTTTTTGCTCGTGTAAGATAATTGACGTCAATTACGACGCTTAAAACTTTACGCTACGCTTACGCGTCCCATTTCCATTCGCCGGGGACGGGGACGGAGTTCTCGTAAATGAACTCGCCTTCTCCGGGCCGCGCGGGCGGTTCGGTATCCGGAAGGACAGGCGGAACGGCGTCCCAGAACTTGTTCGGGTCGGTCGCTTCAATCTCGGCGACGAGATCGTACGGGAACAGGTCGCGTCCCTTCTCCACCACCTCGTCCCACGTTAGCTCTTTGCCGGAATAGGCGGCGGTTCGCGCCAGAACGGCGGTCATTGTCGAGTTCGCGCCGAACCACGCGTCGTTATGGGCTATATCTTCGCGGATATACTTCGAGTGCATCACGTGTTCGTTCTTGTACGGGTCGGGCGAGTCTCCTTCGAACTTCCAGAGCTGTTTCCCGGAATAGTCCTTGATTTCCCCCGCGCGCGCAATTCCGTCGAGCCCGTAAAAGACTTCGTCGACGCGCGTCCAGCTGTTCGCCTGATGACGGCACTGGCTGAACAGCTGCGTCCCGTCCTTGTAGGTAAACTCGCTGCAGAAGTGGTCGTAACGGTACCCCGACGCTCGAACGCGCGGGAATTTCAGCGTCTGACGACCGCCCATCGCGTTGCACTTGATCGGATGCGCCGTCGGGGAGTTCGGATCGCCGAGGCTGTGAACCCAGTTGGCGACGTCGAGGTTGTGGCAATGCTGTTCGACGATGAAGTCGCCGCAGAGCCACGTCATCGGATACCATTTGCTCACCTGATACTGCATCTCCGTCAGACCGGGGACGCGCGAATTGTCGCGGCCGAGCCCCTGATTCCAGTAGACGCAGCTGTACTTTAACGGACCGATCTTGCCGTCTTTGATCTGTTCGACCATCTCGACGTAAGGGTTCTGATAATGGCGCTGGAACCCGCAGACGACCTTCAAATTCTTTTCGTCCGCCTTCTGCGCCGCCGCGCGGATCATTTTGTAGGCGCGGGGATCGACCCCGCACGGCTTCTCCATAAAGACGTGCTTGTCATGGTCGATCGCGTAGGCGAAATGAATCGGGCGGAACCCGGGCGGAGTCGCTAAAATGACCGAATCGCAGAGGTCGATCGCTTTCTTGTAGGCGTCGAGCCCCCAGAAGACGCGGTCTTTCACGTCGAAACGTTCGTCTCCCTGTTCGTTAAACGTTTTTTCCGTCGCTTTAGCCGCCGATTCAAACGCGTCGGCAAGCGCGTAAATCTTGACGTTGTCGCCGACCGTCATTCGCTGCTGAAGCGCCCCGCGACCACGACCGCCGCAACCTACTAGCGCGACTTTGATCAGATCGGTTCCCGCCGCGAACGCGCCTCGCGCGACGCTAACTCCCGCGACCGCGCCCGCCGTTTTCAAGATATTGCGTCGTTCCATAGCTTCTCAACTCCTCAATCGTCGAATTCTCCCTTCGAACGCCGTCGACGGCGCTATTGTCTTTCCTACGAAAAAGCCGCCGAGAACCTTCGGGCGCTCGACGGCTTTTTTATCTTAGCGCGTCCCTTGAGTTAGGGACTTAGCATGAAGTCGAGATCACGCGTCCCACTTCCACTCGCCCGGAACCGGAACAGAACGTTCGTAAATGAATTCGCCTTCGGCGGGCTGTGCGGGCGGCTCGGTATCCGGAACGACCGGCGGAACGGCGTCCCAGAACTTCGTGGGATCGTTCGCTTCGAGGTCGGCGACAAGATCGTACGGGAATTCGTCGCGACCCTTTTCGACCGCGTCGTTCCAAGAGATTTCCTTGCCGGAGTACGCGCAGTAACGACCAAGAACGGCGGTCATCGAAGAATGCGCCGCGAACCACGCGTCGTTGTGCTTAATGTCTTCGCGGATGTACTTCGCGTGCTGAACGTGCTCGTTCTTGTAAGGATCGGGGTTGTCGCCCTCGAAACGCCAGACGGCCTGTTCCTTCGTGTCGTTGATTCCGCCGGCCCAAGCGCGACCTTCGGTGCCGTAGAACGTTTCGCTCACGTTATTGTAGCAGTTCGCCTGCTGACGGCACTGGCTGAACATCTGGGTGCCGTCGTCGAAAGTGAACTCGCAGAAGAAGTGGTCGAAACGATGACCGGAGTTCTTGAAGCGCGGGAACTTGCGGACTTCGCGGCCGCCCATCGCGTTGCAGCGGACCGGGTGCGCGTTCTTGCCGAAGGGATCGCCGAGGCTGTGGACCCAGTTGCCGACGTCGATATTGTGGCAGTGCTGCTCGATGATGTTGTCGCCGCAGAGCCAGTTGAAGTGATACCAGTTGCGCATCTGATACTGCATTTCCGTGTCGCCGTTCTGACGCGGACGTTCCCAGATGCCGTCGCCGTTCCAGTAAACGCGGCTGTACATAAGGCGACCGATCTTGCCCGCCTTAATCTGCTCGACCATGCCGATGTACGGATTCTGATAGTGACGCTGATAGCCGCAGACGACCTTCAGGTTCTTTTCATCAGCAATCTTAGCGGCGGCGATCGCCATCTTGTAGCCGCGCGCGTCGACCGCGCAAGGCTTTTCCATGAAGACGTGCTTGCCGGCGTTCACGGCGTACGTAAAGTGAATCGGACGGAAGCCCGGCGCCGTCGCAATAAGGACGGAATCGCACATGTCGATCGCTTTCTTATAAGCGTCGAGTCCCCAGAAAACGCCGTCTTTAAGATCGACGCGCTCTTTGTCCATTTCGGTGAAAGCGCCCGCCGCAGCCTTCGCGTTAGCCTCGAACGCGTCCGCAAGCGCGACGACTTTCACGTTGTCGCCGACTTCGAGACGCTGCTGAAGAGCGCCGCGTCCACGACCGCCGCAACCGACGAGAGCCAGTTTAATAAGATCGGAACCGGAAGCGTTCGCGCCGCGCGCTACGCTCACGCCGCCGACAACGCTCGCGCCGGCGAGGACGCCGGTCGACTTCAGAAAATCACGTCGTTTCATCAATTAAAACTCCCATGCTGGAAAATGACGCGGACGTACGACTCGTCGCCGATTCTCGTCTCTTCGACGTTTGTCCGCTGTGACATAACTACGTTTTATTCATAATGTTATACGTGACGAAGAAACCTCGGAACGAAACCCGCTCGACCTAAGTTCTTCCACGCTTGCGCTAATATCATAACAATTGTGGGAGAGAAAAGCAACAAAACCAGAAAGAAAAAAGAAAAAAGCCGCCAAATTCCTTGAATCTAGCGGCTTCAACGCATTTTAAGACATTTAAAAGACTGAATTTACAATTTTATCCATTTTCTCTAAATTTATCGCGGCGTTAATCGAGGAAATCCCCCTCGCGCAACAGTCGTGGAACATATTCTTCAGTCATGTAGCTGATACTTCGGCTTACAAGCGCTTCAACTTCAAGTTTAAAACCGTTTTTAAGCATCAAGTCGATCTCGCGACGCCAGTCTTTTTTATGGACGAACCACGGGTATTCCGCGATCTGCTTGGCACGCTTGCGGTCGACGTCGTTGAGAGAAATCTTGACGCCCTCGGAGAGCCCGCAACGTTCAAAATCGCGACTGCGCACCCCGATGAACTTCGCCGCCGGAGTCGCCATGCGCTCCGATTCGTACGCGAGATTGATTGATCCTTGTTTAATGACGGAGTAGATGTAGTACCCCCATGGGTCGTTATCGAGGAGGCAATAAATCGGCAGCCCCAGTTCAGTATTAAGACGGTTGAGGAGTCTACGAACGCCGCGAGGCGGCTGACCGTTGCCGTGCGTGAGAATGCAGTTGTGCTTCTTCCAGAATTTGTCTTCGTTAAAACGTTGCCAGACGGTGTTTTTTTCGACGTGAAGGACGAATTTCGCCTTGCATTCTTTAAACTGAATCACCGACGGTTCGACGATCGAGGGAATCGCATATCCGCCGGACCCCATGCGCGAACAGTCGATCTCGTCGCCGGAATCGACGATTGTAATGTTCCCGACCATGTCGCCGCGTTTGTCCGCGAAGAGATGGAGCTCCTCGCGAAGCGCGGAAAGGAGCACCTCGCAGTCTTCAATGACGGGGTCGCACTCGCCCTGGTCGTGGAAGGTCGGCTCTTTCGTTCCGCGCGCGTCGTGCTTGAGCATATAGTAGAGACCGCGGATGCTGGTAGTTTTGCCCATCTCAATGAGGCGTTTCGCGCCGGAAGCGACGAGCGCCGTCTGCATGAAGCTCTTTGCCTGCGAGAGGTTGAAGAGTTCGCGGCTCGTCGTCTTGTTTCCCATCTGGAGCACGCGTTTTTCCTCGTTAAAGGAAACGTTGCCCAGCGAACGCGCGGGAATCGCGAGAACGGGCTCCTCGCTTCGTTCCGCGCATGCGGTGATCGTCGCGGCGAGATTATGAATGCTGCCGAGGGTTCTTTCATCCTGGACGGAAAGAGAAACCGGTTCCGAGTCGTCGTTGAACATCGCCGCGTTACGCGCCGTCCTGCTTGGATCTTTTGCCATTCCTTTGTCTATCCTATTCGAGAGTTTTCGAATCGAAAGTCGTTTTCAACGGTCGCCATTGTAAACAAAAAAACGCGTTCTGCCAAGAGAACGCGGGGGAAAACACGTTGGTTAAACGGTTCGCAAACTTCGCTCAAAAAAAAACGACGAGACGGGTCGAACATGTTTTCGACCCGTCTCAAGTTCATATTTTACGACGCGTTGTGTAAGAATCCGCCCCGATCAACCGGCGGTCGAAATCTGGCACTTCGGATTGATCTTCTTGAATTCTTCCCACTTCTGGCGAATCTTCTCGGAAGAATCGCCGAACGCAGAACCCTTGACGTAAATTTTACGAAGATTCTTAAGGTTCGCGAGCTTCATGAATCCGTCGGCTGTGAAACCGGCGTTGTCGCGCAAATCGATCGTCGTGAGGGTCTCAATCTTAGCGAGTTCGTCGAGAGCCGCGTCGCTCACGTTGCCTGCGGCGCGAAGCGTGATCGACTTAAGCCCCTTCATATTGGCGGCGATCGCCGCGACGACGTCGTCCGTCATTGGAATAGAGAAGAAGCTCAACGACGTTATGCCGCTCCATCCGGGCGAGGAAACGAGCATCTTGACGGCGTCCGGCGTAACCGCCAGTTCAGAGATTTCGACAGTGCGCAACGTGTCCATATCCTTGAGCGCGAGCGCCCCTTCGTCAGACACGTGCAGGTCGCGCAATTCCAATCGTTCGATCTTCAAAGGCGCCAAACCTTTAACGCCGTCGTCGGTAAAGCCGTTGCATCGGAAGATTCTAAGCCCCGTAAGAGAGGGGTATGTCGCAAAGAACGGAGCGCAATCGTTGTCAAGATCGTTGCAATCTTGGAACTCGACAAACTTAAGATTCGGAGCCGCCGCAAGATTCTCGACGCCCTGGTTTGAAATGCCAAAACGGAACAACACTTCTTCAAGCTGCGGCATCTTCGCCAAATACTTTGCAGAAGAATCGGAAATATCCTTGCACCCGCGGATATCGACGCTCGTGAGCGTCGTCGACTTCGAAATCTTATTCACGCCGCTGTTCGTGAAATAATTGTAATAGGCGCCGAGTTTCTTAAGCTTCGGAAAATCGACAATAAGGGCGAGGTCGGCGTTGTTAAGCTGGAGGTCGCGGCGAATATCGAGACTCTCAAGCTCCGGGAACGTCGAGAAAAGTTTGAGGGTTTCGCCGGTAATCGAGGCGTTTTGAACAGTAATGCTCTTGATTTTTTTGAGTTCTTTAAACTCTGCGAAGAATTCGTCGGTAAC
>Ga0256407_10008875_pt1 | contig 14581 bp, 8 predicted proteins | sample RumenRJG_04DNA_FD_193489 | JGI IMG/M metagenome (GOLD analysis project Ga0256407, IMG submission 193489) | Bovine rumen microbial communities from Lethbridge, Alberta, Canada - RJG_04 | ecosystem: Host-associated > Mammals > Digestive system > Stomach > Rumen | place: Canada: Alberta | collected... | reverse complement strand
CCTTTTATTAGAATATAAATAAATTGAATAAGAAAAGTTATTTTGATAATTTTTTTTGTGAAGAGAAATAATTGTTTTGAATTTACATTTAATAAATTTGATATAAAATAAAACGATAAAAAAATATGAATTATATTCAAATATGAATATGAAAATAATGAAATTATTAAATAAATTATAGAGACAAACATAAATGAATAAAATTGAAAATTTATTTTCCTATTCTTATAATAATTAGTATTTTTTTTTATATCATCATCATTAATTTTTTTTTCTTCTTCATTTTTAAAAATCAATATATTTTCTTCAGAATCATCTTGTGAAATTTCCAAAATTTGAGAATTTTTATTTTCTTTTTCATCATCAATTATTCTTTCATCCATTAATGAAAATTAACACTAATAAATAAAAAATAAAAAAAATAAATAAAATTTTATATTTAAAAAAAAAATTTAAATATCATTTATCTTAATGGAATCAATAAATCCTCAAGAACAAATCCAAGATAATTTCCTTTTAGAAAACTTACCAGGAGCAAATGAAATGTTATCAAAAACCCTTCCAAACAAAGATATAATGTTTTATCCATTTTCTCAAAATCAAACATCATATTTAAAAGCATTTGATTTTATATCTCAAAAAAATATAAATCAAACAGAAGACTTTGTATCAATAGACACAACAAAAACAACATCAAATATTCCAAAAACAAAAGGAAACAAATCAAAAAAAATAAATCAATATAATACAAATCAAATAAAAAAAAATCAAATAAAAACTAATATTTATACTCCCCAACTTCCAAGATTTAAAATTACTCAAACAATAAATCCTGAAGTTTCATGGAAAATAATTGCAGATTTCAATAAATTAATATTAGAAAAATTAGTATTAAACAGTGATATAAAAATAAAAGTAGTAGATAAATTAATTTTAGGTGAAATATATCAATTACAAGAAGATTTAGATGAGAGAATATCACCAATGAATCCATTATCATTAAACAAATATGAAAATATGAAATTTTTTGGTAATATAACAACATTAGATGATGAACAAATAAAAAGTGGAACAGATCAAGGAAATATTTTCGTAACTGATAAAATATTATCAGTAATAATGACATGTGTTTACTCATCACATCCATGGCATTTAAAAATAACAAAATTAGGAGGAAATATTTATATTGATAAAATGGATAATTCACATATTGATTTAGTAACAGTAAATGAAAGTGATAATACACCAATTGATGAAGATGATAGAAATATTAATAATTATAAATCACTTGCAATTGAAGCTACATTAATTAATGAATTTATTAAAGAACAAATGCTTGATTTTGATAGTGAACCATTAGAAGATGATGGTCCTAATCCTTTTATTGATGAGAATATGAAAAAGGAAGATATTGAACATTTAGGTTATAGATATCGATTATGGAAAATCGATGATATGGATATTTTAGTTCGTTGTCAAGTTCATTCTTATAATTATGTTGATGATGATGATAATAAAAAAGATGATGATGATAAAAGCTCTGATAATGAAGAAGAAGAAGAAGAAAAATTAGATTATGAATTTACTAATGTATATGCTATGAATGAATTTGATAAAAATGTTTATTTAAGTAAAGAAGGAAATTTAACTGGGCCTTTACTTAAAAAAGAATTATTAAATAATCATTTGAAATTAACTAAATGGGGAATTTGTTCTTATTTAGGTGGGGTTAATAAAATTAAAATTGGGTTTGTTACTAGGAAAAATGTTAAAGATAATAATGAACATTATATTACTGGATTTTATGATATTAGTACTAATGATTTGTTGAAAATTACTAACTTTAATAAGAGAATTGCTTGGGGGATTTTTAAAGAAATTATGGATCATGTTAAAAGAACTAAGGATGATGCTTATTTTATTTTAATGAAAACTCTTGGAGTTACTAATGCTAAATCTATGCTTAAATTATATAAAGTTCCTGAAGAATATTTTAATAATTTGGATAATGAAGATTAAAAAATATTTATAATTAAATAAAATATTTAATTTTTTTATATTTTTTTTTCTTTTTTTAAATAATTAAAAATATTTATGTATTTTATTAAATAAATTTAAACAAAATATTAATATGAAAAGTTTGAAATCCTCTAGAAATAAAGAAAAAATAAAATATGCTTTAAAATATTCTAATAATGTTTTATTTACTCAAAGAGAAAAAACAAGAGATTTTTCAGCAAAATCAAAAATTAAAACATTATCAAATTTTACAGAAAATAAAAAGAGTTTACCAATGTTAACACAAACAACATTTCCAAATTCATATAGAAATGATTCAATTAATACTGGATATAACCCAATATTAACACAAACAAATTTTACTGAATTTTTAGGAGAAACATTTTATATTACAGAAAAAAAAAAAAAACATAATAAATGTTATACAGAAGGTTCATCTTTTAATGAAAATTTTTCATTTAGAAAAGATGATAAAAAAAAAGAAAATCAAAATATTCAAATTTTAAAAGAATTTGAAAATAATAGATTAACATCAAAACCACATCTTAAAAAAAGTTTAATTGATTTAAAAAGATTAAAATGTTATAGAACAGAAAGTCTTCATGATTATATAAATAAAACAAGAGATATTATATTATTAGATTTTTCAATGAAAAGTAGAAAAGAAAGATCTATAAGATTATTTGAAACATATAATAATGAATTTGAATCTGTTGAAGATATAATAAATGGAGTTAGAAAAGCAAGTAATCTTTTTAATTATAAATTTTTAAATAAATTGACTGATTATGTTAAATTTTTAGAATTAAGAAAAGAAATAGAAAAAAATAAAAATTCAGATTTAAATGAAATTATTTTAAAATTAAAATTAGAAATTACACAACTTGAAAATAAAATAAGAACAATAGAAATTGATAAAAATAGTTATTTTAAATGGTTATATTTGCAAATAATTGTAAAAGAAAAAAGATTAACATTACCAATTTATTATAAATATATTTTAGAAGAAAATGAAGGAAATTTTAGAAAAAATATGGCAAATTATGTTCAATCAGAAAGAAGAAGTGCAGAAATTATAAGAAAACAAATAACTAAAAATTTCAATAAAAAAAGACCTATTGAGAGAAGACAAACAAGAAATTCTTTTTTTGATAATACAAATTTTATTATTTATCAAGGAGAAAATTATTTTAATCAATATAGACATTTATCAAAAAATGAAGTATTAAGAATAAGAGAGTATATTTATAATCCAATATTTAATAATGCAGAAGAATTTTTAGATATGTTTACAAAAATAAAAAATAATACTATAAATCAATTAAATGAATATAGTCAAATACAAGAAGAAATTTGGGAATTAAAAAATGAAAGAAATAAATATCAAAATGAACGATTAAAAGAACTTGAATCAACAGAAAAATTTATTGAAGAAAAAAAAAAAGAATTACAAATTCAAAAATCAAAAAAAACATCTTTAAAAAAAGAAATTCATGAATTAAAATATGTGATTAATAATATATTAAAAAAGAAAATTAATAATAAAGGAAAAAAAGATAGTATAAAAAAACAAAGTATATTTGAATTACCAAAATATATAAAAAAACCAAAGTCAACTTTAAAAGAATCAATAGAAAATGTTTACCAAACATGTAAAAAAGTAAATATTATAATTGAAGAACCAGAAAATGAAAATTTAATTAAAAAAAGTAAACAAAATATTATTTTAGATAAACTTTTTGAAATTGAAGAAGTAATTGATTATTTACTTAATAAAATTCATTATTATAGAAGTATTCAAACATATGAAGATTATAAAAAAATCAGATCTAATATTGATAAAATGCATATGAAAGAAAATGCTAGGAAACAAAGAGAAGAATATAATGAAAAATATAATTTATTGAAAAAAAAAGTTGATCAAAGAAATAATAAAATTTATTTTTTGGCTACAAGGCCTTTTCAAAATTATATTTATTTCAGTAGGAAAAAAAATTTTATTTCAAATTTTAAAAAAGGAAATTTAACTGAACCAACTTTTAAAGATTATATGTATGATATTATTGATTCAAATGATTCTTCAAATGAATCTGAAGATGAATTAGAGTAATTTAATAATATTTGTTTAATATATTTAAATTTTTCAATAAAAATTAATAATTAAATATAAAATAAAATTACTATTCAAAATTTAAATTAGATTCTATTGTATTTATTTTATTTATTATTTCTTTATATTCTTTCTTTTTTTCTCTTTTTTTTATTTCTTGTTCATATACATTATAAATTTCTTTTAAACCAAAAGAATATAAAGAAATCATATAACTATTTTCTCTAAGCATTTCTGATTGATCTATTAATTCTTTATTTTTATTTATATAATTAATGAACTGCTTTAAAACTTGATATTTTTTATTTTCAGTATTTCTATTCAAATACTTTAAATAACTTATAAATAAAGATTTTATACAATCAAATTTACTCTCTTTTAATATTAATTTATATATACTTTCAGCCTGTTTTATACCTTCACTATTTATATCTTTTAATATAGCAATCGCAGTTAAAAATTTAATATTATTTTTTCTTCTTTCATTACATAAAGTATCTTTTTCATTTATTTTATTAATAAAACTTAATTGAGATGAAGAAGTAATTGATGCTTCTTCATTAATTAAATTATTTTCTAAACTTTTTATTTTTTGTTGATATATTTTTTTTTCATTTGTTAATATTTTTTTATTCGAAAATTGATTATATATTTTTCTTGTTGTAAATCTTAATTTTAATTTTTCTTCTAAAGTTAAAATTTTAGATTTAATTAATTGATTTATTGCTAATTCTTTTCGAGAATATTGATCCTCGTTTAAATCAATTTTAATTATTTTTTTTGATGAAGACTTTTTTTTTTTAAAATTTTCCTTTTCTAATTCAGGATTTTTTACCATTTCATCCAATTCAATAACAGATTTTACTGTTTTATTACTTTTTTTAGAACTGAATTCATTTAAATTTTTATGAGTTTTATTTGTTTCAATAAAAGTTAAACTCATATTTTTTTTATCATTTTCAATAGTAAAATTATTTGTAGTATTATAACAATTATTTTTATTATTAGAATAATTAAAATTATCATTATCAAATGTATCAAGAATTAATTTAGGATATGTTTTTTTATTAGAATAATAAAATCTTTTTTCAGATGATAAAAATTTATTATTAAGATTTTCTAATTGTTCAATAAATTCTTTTTTCATTGTTTCGATTTGATTACATAAAAATGCACATTTAATAGTAAAATGAGTAACTGTCATATCAATAAATTGTTTTAATTCCCTTTTATTATTAGAAAAATTACTTTCATTTCTTAAATTTGTTGATGTATTTATTTTTATATGAGGTGAATATATATTTCTTTTATTTATTAATTTATTTGGAATATGTAATAATGAAGTTTTTTTCTCTTTCATTTTGAAAATTAATATATATTATTTAATTAAAAAAATACAAATTATTTATAAATAAACATATTTTAGGAATAAAAATAAAATATTTTTTCAAAGGAAATATTCTGTTTGAATAAATAATGAATTAATTTTTAATATTTTGTAATTCAATTTTATCATTATCATCTTGTATATCATCATAACCTTTATATAATTCCTTATCATTTTCACTTGGATAAATTATAATTTTTCCTATTTCATCTTCTTTTTCATAAATAGAAGATTCTATACTTGAATCATTAGAACTTTTCAAACTATCAATTGCTGAATTTGGAGCATCTGAATTATTTATTGTTTTTTCTTTAATATCTTCTTTTATATTTTCTTTTTTATTATTTTGAATTTGATTTTGATTAATTTGTTTTTTTAATTTTAACTCATCATAAAATTTTTTTTGATTTTGAGTTGAACATTTATTATAATATTTAACAAATAAATACAAACTTATAATAATAAGTATAATTCCAACTAATATAATAATAATTATTATCAATCTTTCATTTAATTTTTTTAATTTATAAGATTCTTTTATTAATTTTCCAAATTTTTCTCTTTGTCTAAATCTATTTGTATCATTAATATATTTATCTTTATATGGTTTTCTTGGAGGAAATCTTTTATCTCTTTCTGGATAATTTTTTTTATCATTATTTTCTTTTGGTTCAATTGATTCTGTATTTTTAATTAAAATAAATAATAAAAAACAAATAATAATATATTTCAATTTAGACATATTACTTGGTTTTTATTTTATTCTTTTTAATAAATTAATTTAATATATCCACTTATTTTTATTTCATATGAAACATTCGAAATAAATTGATAAATTAGAATTATTATTTTATTTTTTTATTTTTTTAAAATCGAACAAATGGGGAATAAATGCACAAATAAATGTACATATTGTAAAAATGAAAAAGAAACAGATTTATCAAATAATATTATAAATGAAATATATAAAGGTTCACAATATGATATGAATACAATATCAGATAGAAAAGAAAATAAACAAATATCAGATTTAAGTACAAGATTTTTAAAATATGAACCAAAGTTACAACCTTCATTAACTCCAGAACAAACAACCCAATTGAATAAATATATAAGAGGTTATTTATTTAGGAAAAATTATAACAATATTTTAAAGAATAAACTAATTGAAAACTCAAATGAAATATATTCAGAATTTATGAAAAAATATGCTCAAAATTCCAAAGTTAATGAAATTTTATATTCAAATAACTCAAAAATAACATCAATATTAACAATAAATTGGGATGAATATTACTCAGAAGATCCAATAGAAGAAAAAAAAGAAGAAATATCAAAAATTAAAAAATATAAAAAAGGATTAATAATAAAATATCATGACAATAATTTAAATTTATCAAATATAAATGAAATAATAAAACAATGTGATTCATTATATAAAGGAGAGGTAGATATAATAACAAATAAAAGATGTGGAATAGGTGAATTAATATATAAATCAGGTTCACAAAAATATGGAACTTGGTATAATAATGAATTTATAGGATGGAATAGATTAATTGATTCAAATGGTGTTTTATTTATAGGATTATTTTTAAAAAATGAATTAAATGGAAAAGGAATAAGATACATTAAAGAAAAAAATTTATTATATAAAGGAGATTTTGTAAATGGATTAAGAGATGGAAATGGAATTGATGAAAGTGATACTGCAACATATGAAGGTCAATTTTATAAAGATAAAAAATGTGGTAAGGGAAAAATTATTTTTCAATCTGGTGATATTTATGAAGGTGGTTTTGATAATAATAAATTTAATGGTGAAGGACATTATATTTGGAAAAAAAATGGTCATGAATATATTGGTGAGTATTTAAATGGACAATTTAATGGGAAAGGAATTTATAAATGGAATGAAAATGAATATTATAGAGGTGATTATAAAATGGGAGTTAAAGAAGGTAATGGTGAAGTTAAGTATGCTAATGGAAAAAAGTATTATTGCCCTTTTGTTAATGGGAAACCTAATGGTATTGGGATTTATGAAGATGGTAAAGGGAATAAAAGTGAAATTGAGTTTGTTGATGGGAAAATTAATAGAAATTATAAACCTAGAAAATAGTTTTAAAGGGATTTTTTTTATTATTTTATAAGTGCTATTAATATTGTTTTTTAATATATTATTTAAAATATTAATTATTCATAATATATTGATTATAAAATAGTTAATATTTTTTAATTCGATGCTATAATATTCATTAGAAAATTATTATTTTATTCTTTTTTTTATTCTTTTTTTTCTTCTACTTTTTTTTCTACTCTCTTTTCTTCCTCCTTCTTCTTTTCTTTTTTTTTCTTCTTCTTTTCTTTTTTTCCAATTTTCAATTTCTAAGATTCTTTTTTTTAAATCATTATTTTCATTTTTGATTCCTAAAATCTCATTTTTCATTTCTTTAATAACATCACAAAGTTGAAATATGATATCTTCTTTATTATTGATTTTTTTATTTAAATTTAATATAACTTCTTGTTCTTTCATCATTAAAGATATTTTCATAATAATATTTATATTTTCATTATCTTTTTTTATAGAAATTTTATTTTGTTTATATAATTCATTAATATATTCAAATACTTCATTATAAGAATTACATAAACTAAAAATTTTAGATTTATTAGATAATGAAGATAAATCAAAAGTATTAATATAAGTTTGTGGTATAATTTCTTCTAATTTATTAATTTCAAAATTTATTCCTAATTTATTAATATAAAATGAAAAATTATATTTATTTCCATAATTATCATTAATTTGATATTTTTGAATATTATTTGTATTTAAAATAGGTGTAGGTGGTTCCATTAAAAATAATAAATTTATAAATAATTTAAAAATAATATATTTAGATTAATAATTATTTAGTAATGTCAAAAGTGGTAAAAACAGATGTAAATGATATAATAGGAGATTTAAATTCAATGAAACCAGAAAGACAAAAAGCAGCAATAAAAAAAATAATAGCAGCAATGACAATAGGTAGAGATGTAAGTAAATTATTTCCACAAGTAGTTAAATGTATAATAACACCAGATTTAGAATTAAAGAAATTAGTATATTTATATATAATAAATTATGCAAGATCAAAACCAGTAGAAACATTATTAGCAGTAAATGCATTTAAAAGAGATGCATCAGATTTTAATGGTAATCCATTAACAAGAGCATTAGCAGTAAGAACTATGGGATGTTTAGGTGTAGAACAAATAATGCAATTTTTATGTGATCCATTAAAAGATGCATTAAATGATAAAGATCCATATGTAAGAAAAACAGGTGCAATATGTGTAGCTAAAATATATGATATTAATTCACAATTAGTAGATGAACAATTTGGTTTTATAGATAAATTACAAAATATGTTAGAAGAAGAATCTAATGCAATGGTAATAGCTAATTGTATATGTTCATTAATAGAAATATCTACTACTAAAGGTGAAGATATGTTACATATTAATTGGAAAAAATGTAGACATTTAATGGGTGCATTACATGAAAATAATGAATGGACACAAATATATTTATTGGAAGGTATATCTAAATATATTCCTAAAAAACAAGATGAAATTAATGAAATTATTGAAAGAGTATTACCATGTGTATCACATTCTAATTCTGGTGTTGTATTATCTGTTATTAAAATATTAATTAGATTATTAGATTTAGTTGAAAATCCTGAAATTATTAGAAATGTATGTAAAAAAATTACACCTAGTTTAGTTACATTATTATCTTCTGAACCTGAAATACAATATGTAGGTTTAAAAAATATTAATATATTAATACAAAAACGACCAATTATATTTGAAAAAGATATTAAAATGTTTTTTTGTTCATTTACTGAACCATTATATAATAAATTAGAAAAATTAGATATATTATATAAATTAGTAAGTATGAATAATATTGATATGGTATTAAATGAATTAAAAGAATATTCATCAGATGTAGATATTAAATTTGTAAAAAGAAGTGTTAAATTAATAGGACAATGTGCAATTAAATTAGAAAAAGCAGCACAAAGATGTGTAGAAACATTAGTAGAATTAGTTAAAACACAAATTAGTTTTGTAATACAAGAAGCTATAATAGGATTAAGAGATATATTTAGAAGATATCCAAATACTTTTGAAGGTGCTATGACTATTATAAATGAAAATTTAAGAACTTTAGATGATTATGAAGCTAAAGCTGCTTTAATATGGATTATAGGTGAATATTCTGATAGAATTGATGGTGCTGAAAATCAATTAAATAAATTTATTGATAATTTAAAAGAAGAACCTTATATTGTACAAATTAATATTTTAAATAGTTCTACTAAAACATTTTTAAAATGTCAAACTGAAGAATCTTATAATATATTAAATCAAATATTTGATTTTTGTACTAAAGAATGTGAAAATTCTGATATTAGAGAAAGAGGTTATATTTATTATAGATTAATGTCAATTGATCCTCAATTAGCTTCTAAAATTATTATAACTGAAAAACCTAAAATTAGTGAAGATATATCTGGATATGATGAAATATTATTAGAAAAATTAATGGATAATTTAGGTACTTTATCTACTATTTATTCTAAGCCTCCTGAATTATTTGTTAAAAAAACTAAAAATAAATATTTTGAAGATGAAGAAGAAGGAGAATATGAAGAATCTACATTTAATGTAATAGAAAAAGAAAATGAGAATATAGAAAATAATAATAATATAGAAAATAATAATATAGAAAATAATAATATAGAAAATAATAATATACAAAATAATAATATACAAAATAATAATTTATTAGATATAGATGATGTATTAAATAATAATAATAATAATATAGAAAATAATAATAATAATAATAATAATGATTTAATTGGATTATTTAATAATAATATTAATATTAATAATAATACTAATAATAATAATAATAATAATTATATTAAAGTACCTAAAATGATTGTTATTCAAGAAAATACAAATGGTGTTTCTGGTAATGGAAAAGGATTAGAAGTTGAATCATCTATTTATAGAACTAATAATGGTTTAATATTACATATTATTTTTAATAATAAATCAAGTGGTATTATTATTAATAATTTAATTATACAATTTAATAAAAATTATTTTGGTATTTATATTGATCCTAATTGTTTAAATAATATTAATATTCAACCTAATCAAATTATTGAACAATTTATTCCTATTACTATTAATCAACCTGATATTACTAAAATACCACAAAATAATCCTCCTTTTACTATTCAAACTGGTTTAAGATGTAATTTAAATGAATATTATTTTGTTATTCCTATTATGTTTTGTGTACTTTTTATACCACAAAATAATATTATTTCTATTCAACAATATCAAAATTTATTTATTAACATTCAAAATAATGATTCTGGTATTCAAATTGATAATTTAAAATATCAAAATATTAATTCTATTATTGAAAGATTAAAAAATAATTGTATTTATTTAGTTAATCAAAATGATAATAATGGTAATATTCAATTATATCTTTATTCTATTCTTACTAATAATCAAACTATTTTTACTGGTATTATGTTTAATCCTAATCAACCTAATTCTTGTAATGTAATGTGTAAAAGTGAAAATAATTTCTTAATTCAATATTCTCTTCATGCAATTAAATTTTTATTAACTACTGATTATTAATCAAATACCACTTTTTATTTTAAAAAAATATATAATATTTAAATAATACTATTATGAAGTATTTAAAACAAAATTCTTTATTCTAATTTATATTTATTTATGTTTTTCAAAACTATATCTTTATATATATATTATATTGTTAAACAAATACAATAACTTTTCTAATTTACAACAAAAATATATAATTCTTAATATTAAAAGTTTTTGTACCAATTATCAAATCCTTTAAAATCTTTATTATTTTTTTTAATATTTCTTTCAGCAATATTTTTTTTAACATATTCAGTAAATTCACATCCTTTATTAGGATCTTCCTTAGGTTTATTTAACTTTGGGATTTCAGCAGGTTTAATAGTCAAAGAATATAATCCTTCCCAATCAAAATCAGAAAAGAAAACATGATTTTTAATTTTTTGAAATTTACACAATCTAGTAAAAGGACTTTTACTTAACATTTCAATCATTAATCTCTTAAAAGTAATATCTTTACAATTACTAGGAAATTTCAATTGATCTTTTAAAACAGAATTATAAATTTCCATAGGATCATCAGTATTAGAACCAAAGGGAACATAACCACAAAAAAATTCATAAATACATATTCCAATAGACCAAATATCAACTTGAAAAGAATATCCTTCTCCATTTATAATTTCAGGAGCCATATAATGTGGTGTTCCAGTAACTGTAAAATTTCTGTCTGTTACTTGTTTTGCAGTACCAAAATCAATTAATTTAATAAAACCATTTTCACATACCATTACATTTTCTGGTTTTATATCTCTGTATATAAAATTATTTTTATGTAAGTAATCTATTGTTAACATCATTGATGCTGCATAAAATTGAGTTTCACGTTTATCTAATATTCCTATTTTTCTTATTATGTCATATAAATCTTTTCCATTTACATATTCCATTAAAAAATATACATAATTTTCATCTTTTAATGTTTTTACTAATTTTACTATGAATGGATGTTCTATTTGAAGAAGAATATTTTTTTCTAATTCTAAATTTTCCCATATATTTTCACCTTTTATTTGTTTAATTGATATTACTTTTATTGCATAATTAAAATTATTTTTTTTATTTTTAACAAGACAAACTGTTCCAAAACTTCCTCTTCCAAGACAATTAATAAAAATTAAATCTGATAATTCAATTTTATTATCTCTTAAATTTAATCTATGAATAAGATAATCTTTTAAACTTTTTTCTATAACTGATGTAAAATCATTTTTTTCTAAATAATATAATTCAACATTTGTTTTTGCAATTGCAGTAGCACTTCTTAATTCTTGTATTAAAAGGGCTCTTTCACCTAAAAAATCATTTGTAGATATTGTTCTAATATATTTATCATCAATAATTATATCAATTTTTCCATTTTTAACAATGAAAAATTTATCACCTACTTCTCCTTGTGTTATAATTTTTTCTCCTTTATTAAAATTTTTAATTTTAATTTTCTGACTTATTTTACTTAATTTTAATTGACTGAAACTTCTAAACATTCCAACTTGTTGTAAACCTTCTAATATATTATTATTTGTTATTATTTCTTGAAATGAATTACCTAATTGATGTAAAACTTCTTTTGTAGATGCTTCAACAAAAGAACATAATGGATAAGCAATTAATGGTTCATTTATTTCATTTTCTTTTTGATAAAATAAGTCATTTTCAAATAAAATATCTCCTCTTTTTGCTATAATTTTATTTTTATTTGATTGATAATATAAACTACCAACAATAATAACAACAATTTTACTTGATGTTACATATCCTTTATCAAAAGCTATTCCATTTTCATCTAAATGTCTATGTTTAAATAATTTATAAATACTATCCTCAAATAATCCAGTATTAAATTTATTAAAAATTTTAGATTCTCTAAAAGCAGCAGATATAAAAAGTAAAAATAATTTTTCTTTAAAATTTTCTTCACCTAAAATTGTTTTAAAAGTAGCATAAGAAATAGAATAACAAGTGCATTTATTAATAGTTTTAAAATCACATAATATTTTATTATTGTTTAATAAAGATAATTCACCAAAATAATCACCACTTTCTATTTTACCAACAACTTTATTATTATCAATACATTCAACAACTCCTTCATCAATAATAAATAAACATCTAAGTTGCAAACCTTCTCTTAAAATATATTCATTTTTATCATATATTTGTTTATTTAAAGAAGAACAAAGAAAAGCTTTTTGACTAGAATCAATAGAAGATAAAATTGGAATTGATTGAATAAATCTTTTATTTTCTTCAAATTGAATTTGATTAATACGATCAATAATTTGTCTAAAATGTTTTCTTTCCATAATCCAAAAAAGACAATTTGTAATTGCTTTAATTGTAACAGTTCTTGGTGCTTGATATAATAAAGCTAATTGACCAAATGTATCTCCTTCTTTTAAAGTCTTTTTATATTCATTATTTGAATAAATTTCAACTTGTCCTTCTTTTATTATATAAAAATAATTTCCATCTAATCCTTCTTTAAAAACTATTGTATCCTCTTTTATTGATACTAAAGACATTTGTTTTATTATTTCTAATGTTGTTATTGAATTAAGAGCTTTCATATAAAAATTTTTTTTTAAAGCATTTTCTATTAATTCTTGATCTTCTTTTTCAAAGTTTCTTTTTTTAATTATTGTTAAAACTTTGCTTTCATTATTTATTTCTGATTCTATATTCCTAATTGATTTCATTCTTTTAAAAGATTTTATTTTTTTTTCTTTTGTGTAAATCGAATTTCTTTGAGTCATATCTGCACTTTTTCTTGAACTAATTACACTTGTGTCTAAATATGTTCTTGTTGAACTTCTTCTGTTTGCTGATATTTCTTGGGTTTCTGGCTCTTTGGAACATAATTGACCCATTTTTTGTTATTATAATTTATTGAAAAAAAATATTGTTATAAGTTGTAGTGTTTTATCTTTTATGAATAATAAAAGGATTTATTATTTTGTATAAATATTATTTTTATTTCAAATTATTATTTATTTAGGTCTTTCAAATAAGGTTAATTATATTATCAGAATTGAGTATGTAATTTTAATTTATTATTATTTAACATAAACGTTTATTAAGGGATTTTATATAAAGATTATTTGGCAAAAAATTTTTATATAATATTTTTATTTTTTTCAAATTTTAAAAAAATATTTTGAGAATGTTATTTAGAAATATTATAATATATATTTTAAAATAAATATATTGATTTTTTATTAAAAAAATGTAATAAAATAAATATATAGAAAACAGTGAATATAAATAAAAAATTAAAAATATAAGTTTTATTTAAATAATTTATT
>Ga0256407_10008869_pt1 | contig 14588 bp, 1 predicted proteins | sample RumenRJG_04DNA_FD_193489 | JGI IMG/M metagenome (GOLD analysis project Ga0256407, IMG submission 193489) | Bovine rumen microbial communities from Lethbridge, Alberta, Canada - RJG_04 | ecosystem: Host-associated > Mammals > Digestive system > Stomach > Rumen | place: Canada: Alberta | collected... | reverse complement strand
AATATAATCATTAAATAAAAAATTATTTAATAAAATATTTTTAATTAAAAAAATTAAATTTAAATTATTCATTTTATTTCATTGAATAAAAAAATTAAATTAAAGAATTCCAATAATTTCTATATAATATATTTATTATTCAAATTATTTAAATAATTTAAATATCTATAAATAAGAGTTACAATTTAAAAAATCAAATAAAACCATGGACAACGACGAAGCACTCTACGAAGATGCTTTCAAGTACATTGAAGAAAAGATTTTGGCTTTTTTTGGTATCTCCGAAAAGTCAAACGCTGAACAATATCAAAAGTTTCACGCATCGTTTAACACAGCTGAAACAAAGAAGGAGATACAAACCTTATTTCACCAATCCAAAAAGATGCTCCTTGTATCAACCAACAAAGATGTGATCCAACTTAACCAAAAAGATCCAAGGAAAAAAACGATTCTTATTTTAAAAACAAACAAAGAAGAAGGTTTGGTTGCTGATATGACTAAGAACTTCTTGTTTATCGAGCTCAGTAGGAAAACCCTGAACCAAATGTATATCCTTTGCAATGATATCTTTTTCCCTCTTTTGACCCAAAACGTTCAACAACCAGACACTTCGGAACTTATTTCAAAAGAGCTTATGGAAAAATTCCACAACTTCCTTTCGCACTTTTATGTGGCCCTTGGACAAACTGAAGGAAAGACCAGATTACCAGAGCCCTCCGATGAGATATTCAGAAATGATAAAATAAACGACAATGAAAAGACTCAAATATGCGAAGGGGCTATAGTCATGTGGATTGACCTTATCCGATTCATTTTAAAACAAGAACCAGAACATGACTTCAGAAACAATGGAAATCCTTTGCCTATCAGCGAAATTAATTTTTGGCAACAAAAGTCAACAGATTTGAATTCGATCTTGGAACAAATAAAGAAAAAGAAAATCGCTGATATTTTAAAGTTTCTAGAAAAACAAAAAAGTACTTATCATAGAATGTTCACTGAAATTCAAAAAGACGTAGAAAAAGCTGCTAAAGAAAGTGACCACAATTACAAATATCTCAGATGCTTAGAAGATTCATTTACTTTCTTAGATGGTTCCTCCCAAAAGGCCGCCCAATCTGAATTCCCTGATATCGCTGATGAATTTGTTCCAATATTCCATTTCATAAGACAAATATGGAATGAAAATTCATATTATGCTAAACCAGAAAGACTTATAGTCCTTATCAGAAAATTATGCAATGTCATAATAGACAGAGCGGTAGAATATATCGGAGAAAATGTCTTTAATAAAATAATAGATGACCCTGACAAAGAGATTCAACAATTAGAATCAACAAGACAAATCATAAAGAAATTCATGGATGCTTATGCTGAATATAAAGATAAAGATGGTAAAAATTGGGAAATTACCAGAAATGTAATATTCTTTAGACTAGATGCTTTCAATGACAGAATAGGAGATATATTAAATATATCTAAATCATACAGCGAATTTTCCAAAATGAGAACTAAAGTAATTGGAGGTATTAAAGGAGAAGCTTTAGGACAAACCTTAATAGATATATTCAATGAATGCACCAAAGAAATAAAGAACTTTATTTCAGAAGAGTATCATCCTTTAGATATAAATGATACTGAATTCAATAATAAATATGTAAATTTCAAAGATGCTTTGAAAGAATTAGAAAGAAAAATAAGCGCTGTTCTTACTCAAACTTTCGACGAAAACGACACAATAATAGGTAAATTCAACGTCTTGGAAAACTTCGATAGTATTTTAGAAAGACCTTATATTGTTGTCGAAGTCGAAAAAAAACATAATATATTACTCGATTTATTCAAAGAAGAATTAAGAGTAGTTCATAATCTATTTTTAGTTGGAAAAAAACAAATAGAAAACAATGATGTCAAAAATCCTTTGAATAAAAACATGCCTCCAATTGCCGCTATGCTGAACTGGACAGACTCATTAAAAAGCAGAATTGAAGAGCCTTTAGAAAAATTCGAAAAAAATAAAAGAATCATTGAAAAAGAGGAATTCAAAGAAATAAAGAATTCTTATACTTCCATATATAATATGATCGATGAATACGGAAGAAAAAGCAAAAAAGAATGGGATAATAGAGCTCAAACTGATTCTGTCGAAAAAATAAAGAACTTTATCCTCTCAAAAAAGAAAACCGGAGAACATATGTTATTAAATGTTAATTTCGATCCTGCTCTTCTTCAATTACTTAAAGAAGTCAAATATTTGAAAATATTAGATATGGAAATTCCTCCAGAAGCAGATGAGGCCTTTAAAAAGAACGATAAATTCAGAACCCAAATATCCGGATTAGAAAACATCAAGGCTTTATATAATAATATAATTCTTCAATTAAATGAAGTAGAAAAGCCTATGGTTCAAAATAAATTAAATAAAGTAGAAAAAGAATTAGAACCTGGTTTAACGGAATTAACCTGGGAACAATCCGATAAAATAGATAAATTCACAAAATCCTGCCAAAAAATAATAAGTGAACTTGCTGATACCGTCACAAAACTTAAGTCATTTGTTGCAAAAATTGATTCAATATTCAAAGATTGGTTAAAACCTGAAAATATGTTATTCCAAAAACCAAACCAAATTAATGAAGCAGATGCAGTAAGTACTAGATTTATCGCTTATTATGATCAAGAAAGATCAAAAATGGCAAATAAAGTAAAAGATATCAGTAACTTAAGTGAAGTTCAAATGGCATTAAAAAGTGCAGTGAATAATTTATCTCAATTTAAAGAACAAGATGAATGGAAAAATTATCAACATTATATAAACAAATTAGTCTTAGATGGTTCAAAAGAATTAATATACAAAAATCTTTTGCACTTATCAAACTGCTTAGACCCCTCTTTATCTCCATTTTGCAGTGTTAAATTATTATTAGAAGATAGAAATATCGTATTTAGACCAGCTTTCAAAGACGGAGAAGAAGGAAAAACAATTAAATCAATGATATTAGAATGGGTAAATTCATTTTTGAATTTATCTACTTTGTTCAGAATAAGAGTTGATGTCGGTATGGGTGATTATATGATAGAAATAATGGAAGATTTTAGAATTCAAGAAATTGTTTATAAATTATATAATGAAGTAAATGAATTAAGTAAAGAATCTGATAGTAAAATGAATTCATTTGGTGATTTCAAAATGCTTTGGGAAAAAGAATTCGAAGAATCATTCCAACAATTCTTAAAAGAAAACACAGTAATTCCTCAACCAACTCCCGAACAATTAGAAAGACAAGAAAGAATCGACAAAATCTTCAATGAAAATAATCCAAATCCAATTACAAAGAATATAGTCGAATATACTCCAAGTAAAGAAGTATTCGATGATAAAATAAACGAATATAAAGATAAATTAAAGAGAGTTCAAAATATGCCACAAACAATTAAAGTAAGATGGATTGAAGTCGACTTTACTGAATTTAAAAGCGAACTTACTAAGATAATAGAAACATGGATAGAAAAATATAAAGAATTCTTAAAGAAAAATTCAAGTGTGAAACTTGAAAATATCAAGAACTTTATGGACAGAGTCGAAAATGGTATTTTGAATAAACCAAAAGATACAACAAATGAAGCCGATAAAAAGAAATTCTTTGATTTATTGGAAAATATCAGAGATATGGATTTATTATATCCAAAAATTGTAGAATTAATTCCAAGTATTAAAGGCGAACTTGAAATTTTGAAAAAACATACAAAATCAGAAAACGAAGATGATCCATATGATATCGAAGAAAAAGATACTGATAGTGAAGAACAAAGATTAATTCATCAAACCGAAGATGTCGAGAAAAATATAGTCGAACTTAAAAAGAAAGTAGAAAATGCCAATGAAGAAATTTCTGAATTAAGTGATAAAGAAAAAGAAAATTTCAGAGAATTAAAGAAAAACTTCGAACAAAATGTCGAAAGTTTCAGAAAAGAATTTTTGGACAAAGCACCAAAGACTTTAGAAAAATTCGATGATGAAGAAATCGAAAATGCCTATAAAATCATGGATGATTTCTATGTAAGAACTATTGAATTAGAAGAGAAAAAGAAAAAGAATAATGATATGGAATTGCTTCTTAAAATACCTTTATCTACGAATAAACAAATAAGTGATTGTCTTAATGATTTGAAATTATATAAACAACTTTGGGATTATATTGATTTCTTCCATAAAATATTTGAAAATTGGAGACAAATTAAGATGGACAAAGTAAACGCTGGTAATTTAAGTGATGATATCGGTGAACTTAAAAAAGCTCTTAAATTAAATGTCAAAAAAGAAATAAAATCAGGAGTTCCTGCATATAATTCATTATTAAAAAGAACCACAGAAATGGATGATACTATTCAATGTATTATGTTATTAAAAGATAAAGCTATTAAACCAAGACATTGGAAACATTTGAATCAAATTATTAAAAAATCAATTCCTTATGATTCACCCGATTTTAGTTTCGATTCTTTATTAAAATTAGAAATATATAATTATAAAGAATCAGTCGAGGATGAAAAAACAACAGCAGGAGAACAAGAAAAAATCGAGGCTAAATATAATAAGATCGATAAAACATGGCAATCTGAGAAATTCAGAATGTCGAATAATTTAAATAAAAAAACCTACGACTTTTATTTATTTGATCATGCTCAAATGGATATTGTTATCGAAAACTTAGAAAAAGATCAAAATATTTTAATTCAAATGTCACAAAAGAAAGGTTTCTTAGAAAATTTCGAGAAAATGGGAGAACAAATTAATCAAAAAATGGAACAATTAAAAACAGTTAATGATGTAATTAAGCAATGGCTTAAATTCCAAAAGAACTGGGAAAAACTTGAGGTTATTTTCCTTAAATCAGATGATATTCAAAACAAATTAAGAAATGAATATACTCAATTTAAAGAATTAGATGGTAAATTCAGAGAAGAAATGAAAAATGCTTATGATTATAATACTATGATAGATGTATGTACTATGGAAAGAAAAGCTGTCATCGACGAAATGAGTGAAAGTATCGCGACTTGTCAAAATGCTTTAGATAACTATTTAGAAACAAAGAAAAAAATCTTCCCAAGATTTTACTTTGTTTCTAACGATACTTTATTAAACATGCTTGCAAGTGCAGATTATCCTAACTTAATTAATAAAAACGTTAAAGATTGTTTCGATGGTATTAAAGCTTGGGAAATGAAACCTTTAGATGCTAAAAATAAATCAGATACTATTACTGCTATGTTATCCGCATATAATAATGAAGTTGTTCCTTTCAAAGAAGCCTTTGTTTGCAAAGGTTCTTTAGTAGAAGTTTATTTAGGAGAATTCGAACAAAAAATGAAAGACACTTTAGCTGAAATATTAGTTGATGCTTATTCCACTGTTAATTATAACACTGCCACAGGAAATCCAGATAAATTAAAAGATGACAGACATACTTGGTTAAATCCTTATCCTGCACAATTAGCTTTATTAATTACTCAAGTAGTATGGACAGAAGAAGTCGAACATGCCTTAGAAGTTACAGAAGGAGGAGATGATGGTGCTTTGAAAGAATATTATAATTTATCAGTAAAAAGAATCAATCATTTAATTGACAGAGTAAGAGATGAACCTTTGAATAAAGATTTAAGAACTAAAATCATTACTATTATTACTATTGATGTCCACTCTCGTGATGTCGTCGAAGGATTTTCTAAAATGAAACCAGCTATTGATACTTCAAACTTCAACTGGAAAAAACAATTAAGATTTAAATATGTTCCAGAAAAAAGAAATTGCGAAATTTTAATTTGCGATTTTAGAACTTATTATTCATTCGAATATATTGGTAACACTGGACGTTTAGTTATCACTCCTTTAACAGATAGATGCTATATTACTTTAACTCAATCTTTGAATCTTATATTAGGAGGTGCTCCAGCAGGACCAGCCGGTACAGGTAAAACAGAAACAGTAAAAGATCTTGGACGTAACTTAGGTTTAGGTGTTATTGTCAATAATTGTTCTGAACAGATGGATATTGAAACAACTGCACGTATATTCTCTGGTTTATCACAAACAGGTTTCTGGGGATGTTTTGATGAATTTAATCGTATTTCTATTGAAGTATTATCAGTCGTATCTACTCAAGTTAAATCTGTTTTAGATGCTATGAGAGCTGGTATTAATACTTTTGTTTTCGAAGGTAGTGAAATTAATTTAGTTCATACTGTTGGATTCTTTATTACCATGAATCCAGGTTATGCAGGAAGAACAGAATTGCCTGATAATTTAAAAGCCTTATTTAGATCATGCGCTATGGTTGTTCCCGATCTTAGAGAAATTTGCCAAAATATGCTTATGTCTGAAGGTTTCTCAAATGCTAAACCCATTGCTGCTAAATTTATTACTTTATATACTTTATCAAGAGATCTTTTATCTAAACAAAAACATTACGATTGGGGTCTTAGAGCTATTAAATCTTTATTAAGACAAGCAGGAGGACTTAAAAGATTACCTGCAAATAAATCCAAAAATGAATTTTATATTATTATGAAAGCCTTATTCGATTTCAATAAAGCTAAAATTGTTCCTGATGATTTAATCATCTTTGAAAGATTATTACAAGATTTATTCAAAGAAGGAAAAGATGGAGATAATAAAGGAGGAATGAAAGAAGAAGATATAAATCAAGAAATTAATGCTAAAATTGATGAAGCCACTGAATGTCCTGAAGTCGGTTTACAAAAAGATACTTCATTTACTACTAAAACACGTCAATTAAAAGAAACTTTAGAAGTAAGACATTGTCTTTTCGTTTTAGGAGCTCCAGGTAGTGGTAAAACTTCTGTATGGAAAACACTATTTTATACTAATATGAAATACTTAGGAGAAGAATCTGGTCATGAAAAATTATCACCTAAAGCTATTACAGGTAATGAATTATTCGGATATGTTGAAGATAAAACTAAAGCATGGAAATATGGTATATTGAGTTCTATTATGAAAAAAATGTGCAAAAACGATCCTCCATATAAAGAAACTCAAAAAAATAAATGGATTATATTAGATGGTGATATCGATCCAAACTGGATAGAATCATTAAATACTGTCATGGATGATAATAAAGTTTTGACTTTAACAAATGGTGATAGATTCCCTCTTGATGAATATATGCGTTTATTATTCGAAATTTCCAATTTAAGAAATGCTACACTTGCTACTGTATCAAGAGGTGGTGTCTTATATATAAATGAAAAAGATATTGGTATTACTCCATTCTTTGATAAATGGGTCAAGAATCAATTTAGTGATCCAAGACATCAAATAACAAAAAGAGTCTTACAAGAATTTTTCAAAAATACATTTGATAAAGTGAAAGATTGGAAAGGTGAATATGTTGCACCTGTTGTAGAAATTGGTTTACTTCAAAGCTTCTGTACTATTTTCCAGAATTTGATTCATAAATTAGATGCCAAATTCGTTGATATGGATGATGAAAGAAAAGCTTTAGTAGTTGAAGCTATATACTTCTTCAGTTTCATGTGGGGTGTTGGAGGAGGACTTAAAAATAGAAAAGAAATGCATAATCATGTTAATAGTTCTCTTAAATCAAAGAATAAATTAAGATTCCCCGATGCTGGTACATGCTTTGATTATTTCTTTGATGAAGCTAATTTAACTTGGGTTAACTGGAAAGAACAATTAAAGGAGCCTGTATTAGAAGAAACTGATTTATTCAGTGATATTATTATTCCAAACGTAGAAGTAACACGTCTTTGCAAAATTACTGAAATTACTTTATTAGAAGAAAAACCTGTATTATTCATTGGAGGAAGTGGTACTGGTAAAACTGCCATTGTTAAATATTTCATGAAAAATTATATGGATGAACTTGCTAAACAATGCAAAATACAAGGATATGCTTACAAAAATTACACAGTTAACTTTAACTCTTTCACAAATTCATTCATTTTACAAAATATCATTGATGGTCAAATCACTCAAAGATTCAGTAATAAATATGGTCCTTTAGGTAATACTAAATTAATATATTTCTTAGATGATTTAAATATGCCACAATTGGATCAATTCGGTACTCAAAGTCATGTCGAATTATTAAGACAAGTTATCGATTATAAAGAATATTATGATAGAAAAGATTTAGAATTCAAAAAAATATTGGAAGATATTTTATTCATTGGATGCCAAAATCCCACCGCTGGTTCTTTCAATATTGATTTAAGATTACAAAGACATTTCACTTTATTAGCACCAACTGAACCAAATACTGATAATATTTCTGAAATTTATACATTTATCTTAAAGAATCACTTCAAAGATTTCAGATTTATGGGCGCTGATAAACAAGAAGATATTATCGATAAATTAATTCATGATATTATCGAAGCTTCTTGTGTTATTTTAGATAAAGTTAAAAAAGGTAATAAATGTTTCTTCCCATCCGCTACAAAATTCCACTATCAATGGAACATGAGAGAAATTAGTCGTGTCATTGATGGTGTATTAAGAACTGCCTCAGCAAATTATAAAGATGTTGTTCAAATTTATAAATTATGGTATCATGAATGTAATCGTGTATTTAAAGACAGATTATTATTCGCCGAAGATATCAAGACATGGAATGGTGTATTAATAGATCAATTCAAAGCAAGTTTCAAATATGATTCACCCAATTTAGCTGAAGAATTAAAAGAACCCTTCATATTTGTCCCATTCGGTGCAGAAATTTCTGATGATAATCCAAATATATTAATTCAACCTAAGACTTATGAAGCTTTGAAAGCTGATATTTCAGAATATTTACAAAGATATAATGATGAAAAAGGAGATTTACCTTTGGTCTTATTCGATGATGCTATTTGCGATATTTGTCGTATTTCAAGAATTATTTCAAATCCATGCTCACATGCTTTACTTGTAGGAGTCGGTGGTTCAGGTAAACAATCTTTATCAAGACTTGCTTGCTTTATTAAAGAAATTGATATTTCTTTACCTAACTTAAGCGGAACAGATTATAACAGTGAAGCATTCCTATTAGATTTAAGAAATGTTATGCTTAAATCAGTTTTAAAACCTGCAGAAACTCCTTATTGCTTCTTAATAAATGATAACCATATTATTGATGAATATTTCTTAGTATATATAAACAACTTCTTGAGTTCATATTGGGTAGATGAAATTTTCGAAACTAAACAAGATTTAGAAGGTTGGATGGTAAAATCCTTAAAATCAAGTGCACCAAATCTTGGATTTACAAAATCAGCTTCAGATTATACTATGGAAGGATTATTTAATTATTTAATTTACAGAGTTAAAATAAATGTACACTTTATTTTATGTATGTCTCCTGTAGGTGATACTTTGAGAGTAAGAGCAAGAAAATTCCCATCTATATTAAGTGGTACTTCAATCGATTGGTTCCATGAATGGCCTGATACTGCTTTAACTGCTGTCTCAGCGAGACAAATAAAAGAGATGGAACAGTTCAGTGAAAATGAAACTTTAGTTCAAAAATTAGCAGAAATATCTTCTGAATTACATAAATCAATAAAAGAATTTAATGATAGTTATTTCAAAAGCGAAAGAAGATATAATTATACTACACCTAAATCATTCTTAGAATTAGTTAAATACTTCCAAGAATTAGTAGGAAGAAAAGATGGTGATATAATAAATCAAATTCAACGTTTAGAAAAAGGTTTAGCTGTCGTTGCAAATGCAAGTGAATCTATAGCTGGACTTAAAAAAGAAATCGAAGCAAAAACAGTAATAGTAGAAGAAGAAAAAAAGAATACAAGCGAAGTATTAGCAAGATTAGAAGTAGAAAATAAGAAAATCAGTGGAGAAAAAGAAATTGTAGAAAAAGCTACAAATGAAGCTATTGAAGCTTCTGCTCAAGCAGCAAAAGAAAAAGAAGAAGCTGATAAAGCCTTTGCTGAAGCAGAACCAGCTAAAATTGCAGCTAAAGCCGATGCAGAAAATATTAAAAAAGACGATTTAGAAAAGTTTAAGAATCCAAATAATCCTTCAAAGAATAACTTCTTAATATTTAAATTGATGTATTTGATATTTAACCCAGAAGATAAAGTACCTGGTGATGATATAAAGAAAGAATTGCCAAATATTAAAAATAAATGCTTAAATGCTCCAGCAGAACAAATTAAACAAAAAATGATTCAACGTTTAGATAATGTAAATTGGATTACTCCTGAATTTTTAGATAAAGTAAAAATGTATAGACAACATCCATATACCGATTTAAAAGAGATGGAAAAGATCTCAGGTGCATGTAAAGGTGTAGTTGGTTATTTCCATAACTTGGTTAAATATAAAGAATTATATGATATTGTAGATCCTCTTATGAAAAAATCACAACAAGCAGCAGCAACTGCCGCCGCTGCTATGGCTAAAAAAGAAGAACTGGAGAAAAAATTAGAAATTGTATCAGGAACTCAAAGAAAATTACAAAAAGAATATGATGACTCCAAAGCTAAATTAGATAAAGTACAAGCAGAACAAAATAGCTTATTAGCCAAATTAGCAACTGCAGAAAAATTCATTGGTTTATTGGCTTCAAATAATGAACGTTGGAAAAAAGATGTAGAAAGATTAAAATCAGATCAAAAGAATATTGCAGGAGATTGTCTTTTAGGTTCATCATTCGTATCTTATATTGGTGTATTCAATTCATTCTTTAGAGAAAAATTAATCGAAAAATGGAAGTCTATTATTGTAGGAAAAGATATTGCAGTTACTGATAATATAGATATAGTGCATACTTTAACCACTGAAGCAGATATTCTTAAAATGAAAGCTGAAGGTTTACCTTCTGATCCATTCTCAACTGAAAATGCAGTAATAATAACCCAATGCACAAGATATCCTTTAATTATTGATCCACAAATGCAAGCTATTGCATGGCTTAAAAACAGACAAAATAAAAAAACATTAGTTCAATATAGACAACCAAAATGGGATCAAATTATTGGAGAAGCTATAAGTACAGGAGAAGATATTATTATAGAAGATGTTGATCAAGAAATAGATCCTTTATTAGCTCCTATTATGGGAAAACAAACAACAAATAAAGATAAAGGTAAAGCTCAAATTCGTGTAGGAAGTAACGATTATGTATTTAATCCAAAGACAAATATATTCTTCCTTACTAAAATATCAAATCCACATTATAAACCAGAAATTGTTGCTCAATGTACTTTAATTAACTTTATTGTCACAGAAAAAGGTTTAGAAGATCAATTATTAGCTATGGTTGTCAACATTGAACAACCTGAATTAGAAGAATCCATCAGAAAATATGTCACTGAAATCAATGAATTAGAAGCCGAACTTATCAATAAAGAAGATGATGTATTAAGAAAATTATCAGAAGCTGATGAAGCTACTATTTTAGATAATATTGAGTTAATTAATAGTTTAGAACAAACTAAGACAAGAGCTAAACAAATCGAAGAAAGTAAAAAGACCACTGAGGCTTTAATTGAAGATATTAACAAAAAAAGAGAAATTTATAGAGGAGTCGGTGAAGAAGGAGCTATGTTATTCTTCCTTATTTCTAAATTATTCGTTATTGAAAATATGTATCAATATTCTCTTAATAGTTTCGTCTATTTCTTCGAAAAAGCTATTGCAAATACACCAAAGAACGAAAACTTAGTCCAAAGAGTATTAGCATTAAGAGAAAAAATACGTATAACAGTATATATATGGATTTCTGCTGGTATGTTCGAAAGACATAAACAATTATTATTAACTATGATTGCTATAAGATTATTGCAAAAGAAAGGAGCTCTTACTCATGAATCATTAACTGGTATTACTCAAAAGCATATAGACTTTTTACTTAAATGTACTCAAAAATCTGGTATTCCCAAAGAAAAATCTTTAGATTTCTTAGATACTCAAGCTTGGGAATCTTTATGCTTTATGAGTGATTTAGATGGTCTAAATGGATTCGCTGATAAAATAGAAAAAGAATATAGTTCTAAATTCAAAGAATGGTATAATGAAATTAATCCAGAAGATTTAGATTTACCACCAGAATGGAAGAAATATAAGAAACATTCATTCCATAAGATATTAGTTTTAAGAGCATGCAGACCTGAAAGAGTTGGTATTGCATTAAATGAATTTATCAGAGTTTGCTTGCCACATGGTGAAGAATTCTTATCCGCAAGAACATTTAGTGATTCATTATTACAATCATATATGGATTCTAAACCAGAAGTACCAATATTCTTCATTTTATCTCCCGGTAGTAATCCAATTAAAGATTTGGAAATCTTAGGAGGAGATATACTTCCTAAAAAAATAAAGAAGAAATTCACAAAAGAGCATGGGTTCAAATATATTGCTATGGGACAAAATGCGGAAAAAGGTGCAGAAGAAGAACTTAAAAATTGTAATAGTAATGGTGAATGGTTATTCTTACAGAATATTCACTTAATGCCAAAATGGTTGAAAAGATTAGAGGAAAAGATGAAAGAAATTGCCAAAGAAAAAGGTCATGAAGATTTCAGACTTTTCTTATCTGCTGAACCTAGTAACCAAATTCCTGTAGGTATTTTAGAAAAATGTATTAAATTAACAAATGAACCTCCATCAGGTTTGAAAGAAAATATGAAAATTGCTTTTACTACTTTGAAGAATGGAGATGGAGTAAATCCTATAGATGATAGAAGAAGATGTGGTGTCATTTTCGGATTATGTTATTATCATGCTGTAGTTATTGAAAGAAAGAAATTCGGTTCTTTAGGATGGAATAGAAATTATCCTTTCAGTCTTGATGATTTAAGAAACTCTGATGCAGTTGTAGGTAAATATTTAGAAGCTGCTACTAGTAAAATCCCATGGGAAGATTTGAAATATATCACAGGTGAAATTATGTATGGTGGTCATATTGTAGATGATATGGATAGAGTTTTGAATAATTCTTATTTAGATTATATTTTAGGTGATAAACTATTAGAAGATTTAGATTTAGTTCCTTATCCTTCAAGTAATCCTGTAATGAAAGTAAATCCAATTAAAACTCCAATTAATAATACAGTATATCCATTTGAAACTTGGAATACATATATTGATGCAGTAATTACAAGTGAATCTCCAGCCTTATTCGGTTTACATCCAAATGCAGAATTAGAATATCGTATTAATCAAACAAATACATTATTCAAGAACTTAATTGATTTAGAACCTAAAGATTCATCAGGTGGTGGTGGAGAAGGAGATTCTGAAGGAAGCAAGTTTGAAAATGTAAAGAATCAAGCTGATGATATTATTTCAAGAAGTTCTGATGGTCTTTTCGATATAATTAAGATGAAACAAACAAGAGAAGGTGATTTATCTCCAGATCAAAATGTATTTATGCAAGAATGTGAACAAATGAAGAGTTTATGTGATACTATTAAGAAAAATTGTAAAGATATAATAGATGCTATTGATGGTAAATTAACAATGGATGAAAGAATAGAAAACTTAATATTCTCTTTGAGTTTCGGAAGAGTTCCTGCAAAATGGATATCAGATGGTTTCGCTACTACAAGAGGATTGGCATCATGGCTTAAATCTTTAATTGCTCGTATAGATCAATTGAAACAATTCGAATCAAATGATAATGTATGTCCTAAAGTTGTTTTCATTAATAGATTGTTCAACCCACTTTCATATTTGACTGCTGTTCGTCAATTAGCAGCAAGAAAGTTAGATCAAGAATTGGATAAATTAGATATATTAACAGAACCTTCGAACTATTATTTGAAAGATAATGAACCTAAAGGAATTGTTTTCAAAGAAAGTCAAGGTGTTCCTATTTATGGTTTGCATTTACAAGGATGTCGTTTCGATGAAGATAATAAAGTATTAGAAGAATCAAGACCGAAAGAATCATTCTTTGTTTTACCAATTATTTTCTGTAAAGTTATGTCTGTTGAATTCTTGGATCCTAAAAAAGATTTGAAAAATTCTTATATTTGCCCAATGTATAAGACTACTGATAGACAATCAACATTTGTTTGCTTTGCTCAATTCAGAACTAAAGCACCCCCTGCTAAATGGACTATTGCTGGTGTTGCAGTTATTTTGGATTGTGATAAAACTGATCATATTACTACTCTTAAACTAGGAAATTAATTTCCTTTCATTTCTTTATTAGTTACTTTTCATATTTTTATTATTCTCTCTTTTATATAATTTAAATTATTATTTATTAAATTAATTAATTATTCAATATAATTTAAAACATATTTATAATTCATTTTGATTGGGGATTGGGGATTGGGGATTGGGGATTGGGGATTGGGGATTGGGGATTGGGCCCAATCCCCAATCCCCAATCCCCAATCCCCATTTAATATAAAAATTATGTCCATCATTTATAATTAATTATATCTATTTTAATTTTTAATAATAATATTTTAATAAAATCAAAAAAAATATTTTCAAAATAAAATGGAAAATCTTTCATTAGAGGAAAAATTAATTTTGCAGCAAAAATTATTAAATAACAGTTTTATATTTTTGCAAAACTTAA
>Ga0256407_10008868_pt1 | contig 14590 bp, 18 predicted proteins | sample RumenRJG_04DNA_FD_193489 | JGI IMG/M metagenome (GOLD analysis project Ga0256407, IMG submission 193489) | Bovine rumen microbial communities from Lethbridge, Alberta, Canada - RJG_04 | ecosystem: Host-associated > Mammals > Digestive system > Stomach > Rumen | place: Canada: Alberta... | reverse complement strand
AGAGATATAAAAAAAGTATCTCTATTCACCTTATTGTTGTCGACAACACTATCTTTCTGCTTACTTTCATACGATTTGTTGTTGACAACACACTACCCAATATACTTGGAGACAGCCGCGGAGTCCCAAAATATGGGTACCCTAAATTCTATAGGTTGAACTCTGAATCCTTAAAATCAGAGAATGCAATATTCCATTGTAGTAAACGCAATGTAAAATAATGTTTACTTGTTTTCTCTCACTTTATAATCATGCTAAGCGGTGCTCATATCATCGCTTGTAAAATCCATTCATATGAGCGCGCAACGGTGGTCTCTGCGTGTTAAAATTATGCCACAATTTCTTATTTAAACCAACTAACAATAGGTAGAGGGAGTTGTACCTCAGTGACCGAAACAATCAACAATCGTGTTGTTAACAACTTAACTACACAACAGAAAGGACAATCGCTATGGCACTCAAAAAGAAAAGTTTAGGAACACTTTTACTTCAGAAAACAAAGGGAGCAAATGAACTTCTCGAAAACGATGAATTCACAATTGATGAATTCGCTGTAGTAAACGAGGATTCAGAAGAAGAAATGATCTGCTTCACAGTCAATGAAATTGAAGACACATACTTCTGGGCTTCCACTCTTCTCTTTGACTTCCTCAAGGATAACGTTGAATGCGCTATTTGGTCTGATGAAACATTATCGTACCATTTTAGCGAAGAAGATGTTGTCACTATCAAGTACGAGGGAAAAGTTCCACTGAAGAAGGACCCTACCAAATCTTGCAATGTGTGGAAAGTAATCTGCTAATCACATTATTGCTATAACCAATCCATTGACGAGTTGTTAACAACTTCTTTTCGCTTGGATCTGCAACCAGTCTTGTTGTTAACAACTCGTTATTTAAAAAGGTAAACCATTATGATTACGGAATTATTTAGATTTTCTGATGATGAACTCATTATGAAAATGAAGTATAACGATCTACTTAATCTCGGTAACGAAATATTTGATCTGTTATACAAAAAAGTACCAAATGAAGAATATTCATACTGCAAACAATTGCTGGAGGTAATCAAAGGTAACAATGAGACCAAGGAAAAGAACTAACTTTGAAAAGTCTGATTTCACTCCTATGTTTCGTCATTTCACAAACCTCTTGATTAATCGAGTAGTTGTTAACAACTTACCTGAAGAGATCAATGAAAAATTCTTTCTCTATCACGTTCTACTCTTTGGACGTGTACTCTTCTTCAAAAAGAATGGTAAGTACCACGTAATGTGGTTCTCCGGTAAAGGTCATCTTGATGAATACTACATTCAGAGAGATTTCTTAATCGTAAACCCATGGGCAACAGAAACAAACGGGGATTATGATGAGAAAAACGCTGTAATTATTTATTCAGACATTAACGCCTACATAGAAAATGCAGACGTTGGTCTCTATGACTTTATCGAAAAATATTCCACAATAATAAATTCAATTGATGCTTCAATCAATGCACTTGCTAAGAACTCAAAAGTAATTGCTTTTTTAACAGGTAGTACAAAATCGTTTGTAACTTCCGCAAAAGAAGTAATACGTAATCTCCTAAACTCAGAGGATTGTATCGGAGTAATGGAAGAATCACTCGTTGACTCTATCAAAGTAAATCCAATCTCTGAGAAAATGGACTATAAGTTCTCTGAGTTAATTAAAGCTCGTCAGTATTATATTTCTGACTTCTATCAGAAAATTGGTATTTCTGCTAACATGAATATGAAAGCAGAACGCCTTACAGACAATGAGTCACAATTGATTGATGCTGTATCAGACGTTGATTTTGAGCATATACTCGATAATCTAAACTACTCAATTTCATTCGTCAATGAATTATTTGGATTAGATATATCATTCTCGTTGAACGAAGAACCAAAAAATTCAGTTGTTGACAACACAGATGAAAATGGAGATGAAGATGATGGAACAGGAACAGAAAGTAACACTGGAAATGGTGTACAAGGAACTGAATCTTCTACAGAGCAATCTGGAGTATCAGGAGAGCAGGATGTTTCCAACAGGTCAGTCGATGGCAGCTCAGGTACAGAAACTGAAAGTTTGGACAAAAATTCTGATGAACAAAGAGATGACTCAGAAGTCAGTGACAACACCGAAGAAGAGAACAACAAAGAAGTCAACAACGGAGTAAATGTTGAAGTTAACATTGATGTACCTGTTGAATCAGTTGAAGTTGACTCTGATACAGATGATTCTGATACTTCTGATACACAAGTTGTTGACAACTCAGATGAAGATGAAGAGGTGAAGAAGAATGAAACCTCAAATGCTTGAAGACTTTTACGTTGACTCAATCTATTTACCATTTGTACAAAACGTCATTGATATGACGCAATCATCTTTAGCAATAGATGCTGAAGTAGGTTTTGCATTAAATGGTAACTGGAATGCAACAGACTGGGGTAATCGTACAGACTTTTGGAAATACTTCATTACTCACTATGGACACTATCGTATCATGTATGAGTATTGTGAAGAAGTTAATGACACATTAGTTTGTGATCATCTTGATTTCAACAAAGGTGCATACCCAGTTCTTATAGCCAATCATGAAAAGTACGATCGATTAGCAAAATCTCTCAAAGCCACTTATGATGTTCTTTCTCCATACAATATTGAAGAAGAACACGCAACAGGTAACAAAATTTCAAAAACCACAATGCACTACGGTCAGCATGAAGATAAAAATAAAGAGTCTTCAATGGACAATACCACTCTTTATGATGCTTCATCAACTGATTACGCAATGCATGACGATACTGTTGACCGTGAACACAATCAATCAACTTCTTTTAAAAATGCTACATTTGAACCAAATTCAGATGAAACATCACATACAAAAGATAGTCGTATAGGCAACATCGGTAATCACTCTTTCTCTGAACTCATAGAGAAAGAACTCAAACTCGCAAGGTATAATCTCTGGGAAGTAATCTCCCATGATTTACTTGATAACATTTGCTTAAAATTTTTTATGAGTTGTTAACAACTCGGAAAGGACGGACATTATGGAATATAAACAGATTGGTCAGATCCTCAATAATGTATTCGAGGACATAATCGGTGAAACCGAACAGACAGTAGCAGAAGACCTCAGCAACATTGTTGAAGTTGGTCATACAATCACTTCTTCATCAACATGGGGCAATCAGTTTGAAAACTATGTTAAGAAACTTATCGACAGAGTTGGTAAGGTAATCTTCAGACAGAATGACCTCAACCTTATGCACCTCCCGATCTTCAAAGATTCTTGGGAATTCGGTTCAATTGCTGAAAAGATTCGTGTTGAAGCACCTCCAACAAAGGAAGACCAGACATTTGAACTTTGGGACATTGCTTCATACGATCCATCTGATATTTTCACACCTGTACTCCCTGAAGTATCATCAAAGTTCTTCAACAATTCAACCACATTCAGCATCAAAATCACAATTCCAAAGCGTCAGCTCAAGAGTGCCTTCACCAGTGCATCAGAAATGTCACGTTTCATTTCTCTCATTGAAAACAGCATTCAGCAGAAACTTGCTATCGACCTACTTTCACTTGAATACCGTACAGAAGCAAACCTCATCGCTGAAAAATTCCTCAGTGGTAATAATCACTCACTCGTAAACCTCCTTTATGAATGGCTCAGAGATGTACCAAATGCAGCAAACATTTACTCTGGTTACTCAAAGCCTGAAGATGTACTTACAGATCCTTTCTTCCTCCGTTATGCTAATATGCGTATCGGTATGTACCGTGATTTCATCAAGAAACCATCTGTACTCTATGCCGACGGTGGATACATAAACACAACATCAGACAAACAGCAGACACTTCTTCTTCTCACAGACTTTGACAAGGCACTTGATACATGGCTCTATTCAATGAACCGTCACAACGATTTCGTTGAACTCGATGGCTATACATCTGTACCATACTGGATGAGCGGTGGTGAATCAGATGATTATTCAAAGCGTTCAACCATCAACGCAATTCCTGCATCACAGGGACATCAGACAGCTACACCAGATCCACGTATTGTTGTAAAAATGTCCAACATTCTCGGTGTACTCCATGATGAAAGAGCATCAGCTATCACATGTGAACACAAGGACGTTGAGTCCATAAACGTACCAAATAACAGAACAATCAACTACTGGTATTTTGCAGACGCTAACTACATCAATGATACTGATGAAAACGTTGTTGTCTTCTACCTCAGCGAATACTATGCAATCGGTTCATTTGCTGATGAAGCTTCATTTATCGCTGCAACAGGCGCAACAGACTGGGCAACAGATGGTAGCAAATACTATCAGTTCACCGGTGGTGATACTCAGTATACAGCATATACTGGCTCAGAATCATTCCCAGCAGATGTACCACTTTACGCAAACATCGCAAATATGTAATCATCGTAGAATCGGAGTTGTTAACAACTCAATTCCTACTTCCATTATGGCTCAATATCTTCCCCCAAAGGTATTGAGCCCTATCTCTTAGTTGTTAACAACTATGCGTTTTGCGGGCGCGTGCGAAAGGGATAGGGGATAATGGTTAGGGGTTGAGGGTTGACGGTTGAAAAAGAAAGGTTGTGAGATTATGGCTTATACATTAAATGTAGGGACTTGTGACTGTGAGAATAACGTTGTTGATAAAACCAGTAGTTTACATTTAGGGCAGGATATAAGTTGTGTTATGGTTAACACAGATAGTTTAAATCCTATCTTTAAAGTTGATGGTACAAGGAGTGGTAGTAATTATTGTTATTGCTCTGAGTTTGGGAGGTTTTATTTTATTGAAAGTGTTGAAGCTCTTGCTGGAGGTCATTGTCTTTATCATTGTCATGTTGATGTTCTTCATACTTACAGGACTCAGATAAAAAATCTTGAATGTTTTGTTTCAAGGAATGAGAAGATAGCTAATTGGAAGAGAGAGTATGCTGATAGATTGATACCTGTTACTAATAATAGATCAGGTATTAGTAAACCTATAGGAAGTGCAAGATTAGGCGGAGATGATGTTTATCTCCTTGGATACTTTTAAGAAAGGAGTTGTTATCAACTTATGGCAATACCAAGTAGTAAATATGCAGAAGATGAGAATGCAAGACAAACACTTGCTAACGGTACAGTTCTTAAATGGACTAAGCAATTAGAGAACATTCATGCGCTTAATGCTGAAACAGATTTAAGTATTTCTTATACAAACTGGGCAAATGAACCTATGATGACACATGCTAATCGTGGTTTTCATCAATGGCAGGGTGGTTGTGTAAGTGGTGGAGATCTTGGATATAATCAGAGTACAGGTTTTGGTTATCTACATGCCACAGGTATTAAACAGTTAGAGAGCGGACAGCCACGTATTGATAGCTTACAGACACATGTTGTATTATCTAACGGCGGTGGTTATTATGTTTGGGGATATAATCCTGAATCTTCAACACGTATAAGTGGTAGTAATGGTAATCAGAGACGTTATCTTCTTGATATGGACATTAACAAGATGATTTTTAATTGTACTGTTACAGTAGTTGATAAATCATTCTTTGATAATGTTGATTTTGCAACTAATCCGGAAAACATGCCGTCCCCGTCTGAACATGCTATAACGCTTAAAGAGTTATATACTCACCCTGAATTATATTATTGTACAGGTGTTATTAACTGGAGTAATACTTATGTATATGGTACTAATACTTCAGATCACTGGAGAGGAGTAGCAATAAGACCAGCTATCCTATTAACAGGTGAAACTATTGGTGAGTATCAGGGAGCTGATGATAGTATCTTTGGACGTTTTACTTCAAGTGGCAATTTTTCATACGATAGTAGAGATCCTAATGCTCATGCTACTTTTGGTGGAGGTAGTTCATCTAATACACTTTATAACCGAATGAATGCTGGTTATTTTATGGGATGTAAAAATGAAATAGATATGACACCAACAGATACATTTGACTCAGCTGGTGGAGCTTCAACTTCAATAGCATTAGCTAAATGGGGAAATACAAACTTTAGTAAATTTGCGTATTGTAATGGTCAGATATTTGATTATGGTGATAGTGTAGTTTGGTGTGCTTGGGGAACTGGAGTTGTTAACAACTCAGAAACAGGTTCTACCTATAGACATTATACTTTCGGAACACGCCGTTATATAAAAGCAGATAAAATGCTTAAATATATAGCATCTTTTGGTCTGTATTTTATGTCAGAGTCTTTCGACCCTGATAGTGAAAGTTTAACGCCAGATACATTAGGTGACGATAGTAGGATTATGCTTGGTGAAATGTCTGCTGATGGTACTACAACAGGTAAATGGATAACAGACATTGATAGTTATACCGGACCTAATAAAGATGGTAAAACAAGTAATCCAACATATGATCCGTCTGGTGGCGGTGGTGGTTCATCGGGTGATGATTATACAGATATGTCTTTAGGTGTTGCAAACTTAACTTTAGGTGGATTGACAAAGTATGCAATACTTACTAAGCAGAATCTTATTGATTTAGTTATTGATTATAATACTAATTTAGCAACAGCAGGAACAAACTTTAGTAATCATGTAATTTGCTTATATAGGTTAGGCTTTGGAGCAAGTGATTTGGTTGTTACAAATTCAAAAAAAATTAAAATGATACAGTCAGCTGGACAAGTTGATTTTGAGTCAAGTGCAAATTATTCTGTAGTAACACGTCAAACACCTTTTATTCATTTTGGTAGTATTACAGTTCCAAGACATACTGGCACTTTTTATGATTTCGCACCTTATAGTAGTTATGAGTTATACATTCCGGGTTGTGGCTGGATACCTTTACCTGATAATGTGGCTGGTAGAACTTTAAATGTATATCTTGTGTTCGATTTACCTACTTGCAGTGCAAAGGGTATAGTAAGAATTGCTGGTGATGTTTATGGTGGTACTACAATTGCAACAGTTAACGGCATAATTGGTGCGAGTGTACCGTTTACTATTGGTGAAAATGGTATGCAAAGAGCAGCTATATTAAGTGGTTCAACACAAACTGCGGCGGCTTTAGGAACAGCTTTTCTTGGTGTTGGTACTGGTAATTTATATATGGGTGCAAGTGGTGTTGCAATGGCTGCAAATGGTATCGCAAGCAATTATGTAGCTGGTAATACAAACTTTATTTCTACAAAAGGTGGAGCAAGTGACTTTAGTGCATTTGGTGATGGAGCAGGTGCTATATTAAAATGTAATTGCCCTGAAATTGATCCAGTTGTTAACGAATCAATGTTTGGACATACTGTAGGATACCTTTGTAATGAAGTTGGAAAACTTTCAACTTTTAGTGGATTTACTGTTTGCGATAATCCTCATGTTACATTTAGTGCAACAAGTAGAGAACGAGAAGAAATTGAAATGCTATTAGCACGTGGAGTAATATTGTAGGAAAAGGGAGTTGTTAACAATTATGGCTAAGGAGAAAAAAGAATACTACGATTGTAGGAAGATACTTGCAGAGGGTAGTGTTTATAATATTGTTATTGGACAGAGAAGTAACGGTAAGACATATGGCTTTATCGAAGAAGCTCTTGATGAATACTGTAAAAACAACACTCCCTCTGTATATATCAGAAGATATGACGAGTCAATAACAAGTGCAAATATCTTTAAGCTTTGTACGCCACATATAAACAGTCTGATTATTATGAGTGACGGGAAATGGAATAACTTTGAATATAAAAATAGGACGTTTTACCCAACAAGGATTAATGAAGAAACCGGTAAAGTTGAAGCAAAAGGTGATCCGTTTTTATACTGTGTCGGCATGAATAGCTGGGAGCATAAAAAGGGACAGGACAGAGGATTTGTTAGATATGTAATATTTGATGAGTTCTTAACAAGAGACACTTATCTTAATGATGAGTATGCAAAGTTCATGAACCTGCTGTCAAGTTTTATCAGAGACCGAGTTGGTACAACTATTGTCATGTTGGGTAATACCGTTAATAAATTTTGTCCTTACTTCTCGAAGTTTAAGATTAATATGAAAGACATAAAGCAAGGTTTCATTTATAATTTCAGATACGGTGAAACTACAATGTCTTTGGAGTATTGTAAACCGAGTACGAATACGAGTAAAGTAAATAAAGCATACTTTGACTTTGATGAAAAACAGCTGGATATGATCAAATCGGGATACTGGGAGATATGTTCGTATCCGAGATTTTATAACGGGAAACGTGATGACTGTGAAGAGCTTGGGAGGATTTATATACACTTCAGTACACATGTATTGAGATGGGATTTGCTTATTGATGATGATAAGAACGTTATCAGTTTTATAAGCCCAAGTAATTTTGATAAGGCGTTGGAGTCTGGCGACATATTCATGACTGATGATAGTTTGACATTGTTGGATAATAGAATGTGTTTCTGCGAAATGCCAAGAAACAAGTTGACACAGTATTTAATTGCATCTTGGAAAGGTAATAAAATATACTTTGCTAATGATGACTGTGGAGATGTATTTGAAAACTGGATGAAAACAACTTTAAGAAAGAATGACTTTAGAAGTTTCTAAAATAAAATACCCCTTGTGTTGTTAACAACTCAAGGGGTATTAATTATTTTTCATATTTTTCCTGACCAAAGAAGTAATCATAAATGTTTTTGTCTTCAAATTCAATTCGACCATATAAGAAGTCAAAGAAATCATCTGAAAGACACATGGAGAAATCAGCAGGAGTAAGGCATACACCGGAGCGTGTGTCAACAATTGAAACATCTCCAAGATAATCTGTTACAATTAAATTGCGTCTACCCTCGACATATGTATGTGTGAGTTTACAGTTAGGAAGTTTGAAATTGTTTTTAAAGTTTTTAAACTTTTCTTCTGTTGTTTCTCCTAAATGGTCTGCCATGTTTTTAGGAGCTCCTGCTACTGTAGTTTCTACAACCCACTTTTTCTTTTTAGGATGGAAATACTCTGTGATGTAACGCTTTGAACCAAGTGACTTGAATGTACGATAGTATGGCTCTTCCTCAAAAACACCCATAAAGAATTCTTTACCATCTTTATCAAAGAAACGATATTCATCTTCTGTGAAGTTATGAAATTTCATGGCATTGAGAAAGTTCTCTTTAATTTTGTTGTTAACAACATCCCAGTAACGGTCATACTTTTTCCAACCCAGATATTTTACTGAGTCTGTGTCACAATATACTGCGTTTTCTGACATGTGCTTTATAGGTGTAAGAATTTGTCTACGGGCATATGAAGTAACCCATACGCCTATCGAATACCATAGATACTGTTTCGGATTGCCGATGTATTTTTTGTAATCTGCAAAAGTCTTTTCTTCTTTGATGAAAGCCATATTGGACATTTCGTCAAAATATACACCTGAGTTGAGGAGATTAAATACAGCTGAACCATAAACACCATTGATGCGATTCTTAGAACGCATATAATTTTCTTCTTCACCCTCAACACCTTTTAAAGAAGTTTTCTGTTTGAAGAGCTTAAGTATTACAGCTACAAGTTCTTTTGGTAAATATTCCTTTTTGGAGATGTGTAGAGAAGTAAGGGTTATTTTGTCAAAATCATAGAAGTCACAAATGTTCTGTAAGTCAATTTCATTGATGTCAAATTCAAGATATGTCGCAGATACGATTCTACCATTATCTATGATATTGTCATCAGAAATCTTTTTTGCTTTATGGAGTGATAAGATATTGTGGCAATGTTTTGCTCTTATATTGACAAATGTTGCATGACACGCCCAAGCATATTCATCCGGAGGGTAGTCCATAGATAACTTTTTCAAATCTGATAAGGTATTAACATCGAAATCAATTTGAAACCATATTGTAGGATATTTACGAGCTACCATTTGATACGGGTAGCTTGATGCAATATCCCTACATTTTAAGTTATATAGGGTTTGATCTATGTAAAGATAATTGCAGTGCGTATAGGCTCCGGCATATATGCTAATGAGTAGGTTTTGAAGTTCCATTGTCTGAGCTGAATACAACTGAACAAGAGAATGAATCTTCTTTAAAGAATTTGTTGTTGACAACTCTTCAATGAAGAGATAACGAACTTCACCTGTTGAGGTTGTTGGAATGTTCTCTAAATATTTGTATTCTTTTTTCTTCTTTGCTATGTATGCACAGACAACTTCAGTATCTTTCCGCTGATAATTCATTTCTTTATCAGTTATTGGTGTTGATGGTGTACGAATGAGGTTATAGTCAAGGTCACCAACAGCTTTTTCTACTGGTAAGTGTTCATTCTTTGCCAGCTTTTCAAGTTTGCAGTTTGCTAAGGCAAGGGAATCTCTGAATTCGATGTTACGATATGTACATTTGAGTACATTATGTGCTTTACGGCAAAATACATCTGTGAGTTTCATATAGTCTTTCATAAACTGAAACTCAAATGAAAGGTTATGAACCCAAATTACATAGTACCAACCTTTTGCGCAAAAGTCTGATAGTCTATCGAGATAGGCTACTACGTCTTTCCAGTTACGGAATGTGTTGTGATGATAAGTTCCTGCAACATACTCACAAAAGTCTGCTAAGTACATCCAAGCATACTTTCGATCAACTTCGCGTGTTACAGTTCCATCACGATGCGAAACATCTTTGTATTCAACATAGGAAGTAGTTTCTATATCGAATGAGATGATGTTTTGTTTATAATTTCTTTTTAGAAAACTCATGTTGTTAACAACACTCCTTACTTATTTTATTTATTGAAAATGTATTTGAGGTCTAAGGCGGAAATATCTGAATTCCAGATTTTTTCATTGAGCTTTTCTGCATACTCTTTTTGCTTAGAGGTTAGAATTTTGTTTTCAAGACGTGATGCATATTTCTTGAATACATCTACAGGGTTGTCTGATTCTGCTAATGCAACCTGAACTTCATTATAAGTGAGAATTGCGAAGAGTTCATGGAATTCTTGTGAAAGGTAAGATAATGTGTCAAATGCCTGAATGTAAGTGGTATTGGACACTTCTTTACCCATTGCTGACCATAACTCTTTTGCACGCTCAAACCTATTAATGTTCTTATTAAGCTGTGCTCTTGCTTCATTAGCATTTGCGCCTTGAATGTTGTATAGCGCTGAATAAAGGGAACGTAAATCTTCATAAGACTTGATTTGGTCTCTGAAAATTTTACCCGTATGGTACTTTGATTCCTCAAGACCATACTTTTTGTAGATTTGGCGTAAGTTTTTGTACGCTACCTGCATAGTAGGAGAACCTTTGTACAGGTCATTATCTACCCAGCGCTTGAGTTTACGGGTAGCGGCTGTGATGTTGCGCGCAATGTACTCACGCATTTCTTTGAAGTTCAGTCTACGTCTTTTCTGACGGTTGTACTTTTTTGATTTTGCCATTGGAATTCCTCCTTAATTAAAACGGAAATTTATCCGGATCAGCGTAATAATAACACCCATCAGGAACATAATTGCAACAATCTGGTTCTTCAGGATTGAAGTATGGACACGATAAACATTCATCATCTTTATCTTCAATTGTGTTGTTAACAACTGGCTTCTCATAGATACCCTTATAGTTACATTCTTCGCAATTGCAACAAATTGAGTTGTTAACAACATCTGCGTAAGGGCAATCGTATTTACCGGTTGCAACGTCGTGGTTATAGCAATAATTCATACCTTAGTCCTCCTATTAATAATTTTCTATTGATAGTACGTCTGTGAAATAGAGAAAACCAATTGATGTTGGAACACCATTTATTATTTTAAATAAAAGAATGTGGTCATCACAAAAGTCAATAGAATCTATATTCTTTATTGTTCTTTTACATAATGCATTTTTATCATTTAAAGTAGTAAATATTACTTTCATTTAGATACCCTCCTCAATAAATGAAATAGAACTAATTTCTATTTCAATTTCTGTATCATCTGTCTTTTCAAGAATTACTGTATCATGAAAGAAGTTTAATGCTTTGACGTTTTTTATAGGTACTTCTTCAAAATCTTTGGGATCGTATTTTTTCCAGTAGTATACAGTCATTTTATATCCTCCGAATTAAAATTTTTGTTGTTAACAACACACAAGATTTTGAGTTTTATGTGTTGTTAACAACATCTTACTTTCTAATTGATGAAATTAACAACGAATTTTCCAAACATTGCATGACTTTGTCGGATCACTCTTTACAGGAACCTTACCTGCGTGCATGATTTCAACAGTGTCATCTGGAAAATAGTAACTCATTGTGTCTTCATCGTACTCTGCCACATCAATGTTATCCTTGAGGAATTCATAAAGAAGAGTGCTTGCCCAAAAATATACCCCCTCATAGTCATGAACAGTGAAACAAATCATTTCTGTTTCAAGTCCCTCGTTTACTACAGCGAAGTCATTAAGTGAGTGGTAGCGGTCTGCGAGCAGTTCGTTTGAACCTTTCTCTAACTGGAGAAGAGCTGTTCCAAGTTTTCTTTTCTTAAGTGCCATAATTTTGTCCTTTCTGTGTTGTTGACAACACGGTAAAATTTTGTGGTGGGTGTATAAAATATACCCCCGTATGATTTATTTTGAATTGAGTTGTTGACAACTCAAATTTCAAACTGAAAATTTTTTCCGGCGCATTAAAAGGGAATTGGGCGCTGGGAATGGTTACCAATGGAAATGGAAATGGTTGGAGCTGGATGGGAGAAACAGGAAATGGAAATGGGAATGGTTGGAGTTGGATGGGAGAAATAGGAAATGGAAATGGTAAAGTAGGTAATGGAAATGGGAATGGAAACCATTGCCAATGGAAATGTAAAAGAAAACCATGGTTTTACCCATAGTTTTCCGTGGAATTATTTGTAAAATCTGTGTAATTTTGTCTTTATTTCCTTAATATTGTTTCTATGTATCATTACTACAGTTCTGTTACCAAATGTATTTTCTGTAAAATACTCGAAATGTAACCAATCATTTTCCTTTAATATGAAAAAATCTTCATAATTTACATAAGTTGGATCAAAATAGCTTTTTTCTCCATCTTTAGTAACAATTACCAATTCTTCCACAAATTCGTAACCTTTATTTTCAAATATTTTCAATATTTTTTCCATAACAGTTTCCTCCATGTAAATATTTAACAATTTCCTGTTGTTGACAACCATGGTAAAAGCCGGCAGTGTGTATAAAATTTTACTTATTGGTATTCTTTACACATTCCTGTAAAAATGTGACAAAATCCTTGGTAATGTCTGACTGGTTAAAAATATCCATTTCTACCATGGAAATAATGTCAATAATTGACTGGAAACGTTCTGCATCATTGGAAACTTTTGCTGAAATAGTTCCATCTTTAGCCTTGGAAGCCTTTTCCTTTTTACCGGAATTTCCAGTTTCATCTCCAGTTTTTAACGCCTTTACCACTTCACGGATGGCAGAGCATGACATGGAAGCCTTTACCTTATTTTCCTCAATGAGTCCAATAATGTCTTTTGTATCTAAAAATGCCATTTCCTGCATCTGTGTGATAGAAAATGGAAATCCAAACTTATCCTGTAAACCCTTGACAGCATTGGTATTTAATGCTATATCCAGATTTCTGCCATCTTTGGCAACAAGTCCCGTTTCCTGAGAAGTTGTGGAAACTCCTACAAAATCTTCCAGCGATGGAATTGTAAGGAATTTTTCCGCAATTTTGGTTAACTTGTAAACATGGCCTTTTGTGTAAGAAAATTCCTGTTCACAATAAGCGACAAAATTGTCAAATCCTGCATTGGTGAAAACTTCCTTGTCAAGTTTTGACATGGCATTAAGTACCATGGCAATTGTGTAGTCTACCTTAATTTTACCTTTTTCAAGGTTTTTTACACCTCTTGAAAGATTTGCTAAGGAAATTTCCGGCTTTCCATTCTCATCCAGTGCTGGCTTGATGTTGGCATTCATAGCAAATGTTGTAAGTTCGTTCATAATAATTACTCCTTTGTAAAACATTGGTAATGATGGTTAATGTTGTCAACAACACTGCCAGCTTTTATCATGGTTGTCTTTGGTTATTCAATTGTCAAAGATACGAAAGGCTACTATATTTTTCCTTGGGATTTTTTGCCTTTACTGGATGAATGTTGTCAACAACAATCAACTCAGATTTTCCAAAAATAGGTATGGTACTCCCTTGGTGGCTATGCCTATTTTTGACATATCTTCCGGATATGCACGGATGAACTGCACTGTAAATGTTTTCTATCTCATTTACTATAAACATTATAAACCCCGTGTGTGAAATGAATATGATAGTTGTGTGAAAATTAGGTGAAAACATTTATGTAATATTATGTAAAGTGTGCTGGAAAATAATAGTTGTTAACAATACAAATATTGTAATGGATTAATATGGATGTGGTAGGTATTGGTGATAGTAGATAATGGTTATGGTATTATATGTTATTGGTATGTTATGGTTATGGATGAATATGGTATTGGTATTATGTGTAAATGGTATGTTATGGTTATGGATGGATATGGTAAATGGATATAGTTGGCAATGGGGGAAACTGTTGGAAGAATTTCCAGTATATAGTACTATTT
>Ga0256407_10008867_pt1 | contig 14591 bp, 5 predicted proteins | sample RumenRJG_04DNA_FD_193489 | JGI IMG/M metagenome (GOLD analysis project Ga0256407, IMG submission 193489) | Bovine rumen microbial communities from Lethbridge, Alberta, Canada - RJG_04 | ecosystem: Host-associated > Mammals > Digestive system > Stomach > Rumen | place: Canada: Alberta | collected... | reverse complement strand
TAGCCAAATCATATCTGTATGCACAGTAAATATAATCATCAATAATATTTTCAAATTGGACTTTAGGAAAATCATTTTTAATTTTAAATACTTTTGATGATTCGATTTTTGGAATGCTGCTCAAATTATTCGGATTCAATAATTTAATTTTTGTATTTGAATTTTGTTTTAAATCATACAAAAATCCAGGAACCTCCAATTCATCCCTTCCAATGGTTGACAGGATTAATATTTCCTTTGCTCTTGTTGAAGCAACATATATTGTTCTTAACTCCTCATCTTCATATCTTCTTTTTTCAACTTCTTCATCATTGTCCTTATATTCAAAACAGAAATTAGGAGTTTTACTATACAATTCTTTTTCAGTACCATATCGTAAAGGACAACTGCCCTCCCTAAGAGACCCCAAAATAACTACTGGATATTCCAGACCTTTAGCGGAGTGCATAGATAATAAATGCACTTTATTGAAACCCTCATCCAACTCATTATGGCGACAACTATATCCTTTTAAAACACGATTCAAATATCCGAACAATCCAATATAATCATATTGCCCCATTATACTTTCATAATCTTTGATAATATGGGAAAATAGGGCTAAATTATCTTTAATTTTTAGGTCATCCGGATTATTATCTATTGAAATTTCTGAGAAGTAATCTGTTACATTCAATAACTCATAAAAGAGATTTAATGAAGTTAATTTTAAATCAACCTTGTCCGCAAACATTCTTGCTTTTAATTGATTTAACTTTAAAAAGAAATTTAAATCATTTTCATCAGTAATCCCCAATTCCATTAAACCATCTTTGTCCAGCAAACCAATATCAAATGTTTCAATGCGATTAAATATTTCCTCTTTAACGTTATCTTCAAATTCAAATATGTCTGCGTAACTATACCAATCAGCATAGTTCTTAATTTCCCTATGAACTTTCCTTCCGATTGTTTTCAAATTCTGTTGATAGTCTTTTTCAATTTTAAACAAGAGATTTTGAGTATCCTCCGATAGTCTGAATATATGATTGGACCTGAATTCTTTGCTATCTTTAAATCCACCTAAATTTAAGAAATCATCACCTAAATGGTTTAAATGAAATTTGTCATAAGGCATTACATACCACAATAACAACAACATTGCCTTAACTTCATTTTGGTCTAGAAAATCATTATTCTCTTTCAGATGATAATCAATTCCTGCAAGCTCCAAAGGTTTAATCAGGTTATCAACACTCTTATTCCTTCTAAATAAAATTGCAACATCACTATAATATTTGATTTTATTATCATTCATTAAACCATTAATCAAAGACACAATTCTATTTGCCTCATCTTCTACTGATTTATTATGGAGATGATAAATCGGAGCATGATATTTTTTCTTAGATTTTAACTTTTTAGGATTTGAACGTGTTCCTTTAATTAATTCTTCATTAAATTCAACAATGTTTCGTGTAGACCTATAATTTGTTTCCAATGTTACATATTTGATATTTTCATCATCAGGTTTGTATTCTTCAAAATATTCAGGATACGATCCTCTCCAACCGTAAATACTTTGATCAGGGTCACCGACAATAGTAAAAGAATCAGAAATTTTTAACAGTTTTCCAAATATGTCTTTCTGATAGTGGTCTGTGTCTTGAAACTCATCAATTAAAATATTTTTATACTGAACTCTATTTAAAATAGATTCATTTTCCAAAAGACTGTTTGCTTTTGAAAGAACAGTATTTTCATCACAAGTTGATGCATTTTCCATCAATTCTAAAAATAATGGATAGGATTTAGCTACATTTAACCACCGGTAATGATAACTTGGACTGCCATAACCTTTTGAGTCGATAATCTTTTTAATAGGATTTTCCGAAATAGGATTATATTTATAAAAATCATCAATATATCTTTTATATTTATTGTTGGGGCTCATAGGATGTTTTTCAAAAGGAGCTATTTCATTTTCAATTACTGAAACTAATTTTTTACTATCCACTTTAAATGAAAAGTATTTGTCATATTCCTGTAATACACCAGGAATCCAATAATCATATAAAAAAGCATATTTCTTAAATCCTAAATCGAATTTATGTTTTTTGAAAAATAAACTTCTCTCCCCGTGTCTTGTTAAATAATTATATGGAACAGGTTCATATTTGGCAATTAGATATCTGCAGAAACCATGAACAGTACTGATTCTAATTTTATTAATATCTTTGACATCCAAATCGGTTTCATTAATTAATCTTTCTCTTAACTCCTGAGTGGCTTTACGAGTAAAAGTAATAACTAGAATTGTGCTTGGGTCTACACCATTTTTAACAAAATGAACCACTCTTTCAATAATTACTCTTGTTTTTCCAGACCCTGGTCCCGCATTAATGACAAGAGGTTTGTCCCCATCATATTCAACAGCTTCTTTCTGATTAACATCTAAAAATATATTTTCTTCAACTTCCTCTAATGAAAATCCAAAATCATCCTCTACGATTTTATAATTTTTATAATCAAGAAGTTTACGGCCATTTTCAGCGAATTTTGTAATTGGGGAATTTTCTATTTCCTTTTTATATTCACTGATTTGAGTTTTAACCAAATCATCAGCCAACGCTTTAATATAAGTGAAAATCTGTTTTTGATTTGAATCCTGAGAATCTTCAATTAATGCATTAATCTCTTTAAAAGTAAAATCAGATTTATCTATTTCATTAAGAGTTTTGAACAAGTTTTTTGATAAATTATCATTCAATTCCCTAATAGCTTTTTCAACTTCCTCCCTTGATGAATCATCAAAATAATCTAAGAAAATTTCCAGATTCTCATCATCAATAAACTCAATATCCTTAATATCATTGTTAAACACATTTTCGTCAATGATTTTGTCCTTAAATACATCAACAATTGAGTTTATAAAATTAATTGGAATAAAAACATCTTTTAATTCAAATGATTTGATTAAATTTTCAGAATTAACTTCATTAAAACGAACAGAATCTATTTGATGATTTCTCTGCTCTTCAGACGTTTCAATTCTAAAATCATAATCATCAAGATAATACTTATAATGAGGTTCATCATCATAAAAAATATTATAACAATGCTTAGATACATCAAAAAGATATTTATGGTCTTCTTTATATTGTTCTAAAAAGTCCACATCATCATCTATGTGAGTAGTGGAATTCCCCCAATCTTTAATCTTCTTGTATATTTTAAAAATACGATTACTGATTAATTTTTTATTTTTACAAGAATGGATTAACTGACTTAAAGTAAAATCATCATCATATTGAAAATATTTCCTATTTAAATCTGGATTATTTTTTGCAACAATTGTTATAGCTGCTTCAGAAGCAGACCTGGCCAATATAAACGGAGCATAATCAGATTTACTAATGATTGCTTTTTCCATTTCAATACAACGTTTATATACCTCTTTAAATCGTTCATCCTCTTTTAAAAAATCAAAAGTACTTTTATACTCCATTTTATCCCTCATAATAATATTATTTTACCATACTTTTTAAAACTTAAACTTAATTCTTGTATAAATTCTTCATTAAAATCAGTAGTTTTAATTCTATTTTCACCAATTAATAATTCCACATTAAGAACAAACGAATCAATTTGCTCTTTTTGTAAAGTAGTAATCTCTAAGAAACTTCGCCTATTAATTCTAAAACTTTTAAATGTTTCACGTGCATCACTTTTATTTTTTTCATTTTTTTGATACATTTCTTTTTCTAGATACTCGATAACGGAACCTCGAAGACCAAATTCGCTGCAAATTTCTTCTTCAGCACGCCTATATATCAGATAACAATCCTCATTAGACAAATATTGTTTTATTTCAGGTAAATTAGGATTGTTTTTAATCATTTCAAGTTCTTCTAATTTTTTTAACTCATCAAGTTTTTTATCTACGTGTTTATTAAATTTTAATGGTATTTGTTCTTTAGTAATTATATTTGACTCAAAATCCTCTTTAATTTTAGATTTACACTCCCTTACAATCGATTCGTCAATACTGGTTAAATCTATTTTAGATAAAATTTCGTCCAGTTCTTCATCAGACAAAACGTTGTTCTTTTTAGTGTATTCTTCACAATAAGAAATTAAAATAAATTTAAAATCAAGATTTTCACCGGAAATCTTTTGATTAATAATATCCTCAATTATGAATTTTTTGATAGATTCCAATTCTCCAGATTCCAAATTGAATTTTCTTAAACTCAAATCCAAAAATGGATCATTAAAACATTCATTGAATTGTGAAATTAATTTATTGGTCTCTTCAGAATCAAACATACTATTCTGTTTATTCAATAAATTGGCATATACTCCCTGTTGTTTACTTATTTTGGTTTCTATATCTGACCAAACAACATTTTCAAACTCATCATAAACTCCCTTAAGATAAGTTAAATCCCTTTCTGCTTCGTCAATTGAATCCTGCTCATCAGATTTGAATTCCTCAATCTTATTTTCAAAATCATCAATCAATTCCATATTTTCAATGAATTCATTATTAATCAGTTTGATTTCATCTAATAATAATTGCTTATTTTCTAGAAAATCACTTAATTCATCTGCATTATTATTTAAGGTCTTTAGCATATATTTATATATCTCGTATTCATCCTTTATAACTGCAATATCCTTATAAAGTTTATCATATAATTCTTTTCGCTCAGAATTAATTTCATTTAATTTTAAAAGTTTCGATTCTTTAATAGTTTTTAGACCTTTAAATATTTCACGATATTTCTCCCTATTTTCATTTAAAAATATTGGATATTCTTTTAATACTTTCGATGCAATTTCAAAATCATTCAAATATATTATTTGAAGTTGATAATTTGATAATACCTCCCGTTTACCTTTAATATATTCTAAAATTAGAATCAAATCATCAACATATTCATCATCAAAATCCTTAATTTTCTGCTCTAAAATGTTAATAAACTCATCATACTCATTAGTTAATTGTTCAAAGTCCTTTTTAATTTTTTCAAAATCAACATCTGATTTTTTATTATAATCCGGAGAAATCAATCCTTTTTTAATTGCAAAATTTGTTAGTTCCAGTTTAATATCTTCAAATGTATTGCTGCCTGCTTCAAGACCACTGTAAAGAAATCTGTGAGTATCATAGAATTCAAACAATAGTGGACTTAATTTTTGTGATTCCTCTTTGACTTTATCCCAAGATGAATCAAAAGTTTTAATTGTAAACTGTCTTATAGGTTCAACAAAATCCCTTTCAAAATCAAAATCTATACCCTTATCATCATGAGTATTGTGTTCAAGTGTTATTTGAGTATCATTTATAAAATTCATACCCTCATCCACCAAATCATCAAATGTGGCTGAGCCGGTGCTAGTTAATGCCACAAAAAGCTCGATATTATTTTTATAGAATTGATACAGTAAAGGACTTAATTTCTTTAATTCAACTTGAATTTCATCAAAACTAGCATCACGTATACTATCAACAAATACACCAAGAGGCTTAACAAAATCATCTTCAAAGTCAAAAGAGTCTTCAACTGTATTTTCAACAGTATTGTCCAATGAAGTCATTCGAGTATTGTTTATAAAATTCCTTCCTTCCCTAACCAAATCATCAAATTTAACAGAAGCTGTAGAATTAAATGCCACGAAAAGCTCTACATTATTTTTATAGAATTGATACAGTAAAGGATTTAATTTCTTTAATTCATCCTGGATTTCATCAAAACTAGCATCACGTATACAATCAACAAATATCCTAAGTGGCTTTACAAAATCATCTTCAAAATCAAAAGTTTCACCCGTTAAGACCTCAGAATAATTTGATTTAACTTCTTCAGTTATTTCATTTGACGTATTTAACTCATTATCATTAGAATAACTTAGTTGAGGCATTTCAGTTATTCGAATTTCATCTATGAGTTTATCTAAATCAATAACTTTTCCAAAGTCAGTTTTTGCCGGATTGACACCATCTTCACCATATAATGTTTGAATTACATTACCTTGAGAATCCTTTACAACACCATCTTTAGTTGTACCAACATCCTGTAGGGCATTAATTAGCCTTCTTTGCATATAACCTGATTGAGAAACCCTGATTGCTTTATCCACAAGTGAATCCCTACCTCCAATAGCATGTAAAAAGAATTCTTCCGGGTCAAGACCCTTTAAAAATGAAGATTTAACAAATCCAAAAGATTTATAGTTTAATTCATTATTTTTAAAATGAGGTAAAATCCTATTTTGATAACCTCGATTTATAAAAGCGCTATGTAAAGTCTGTCCTCTTATAGACTGTTGACCCACACATGCACTAATTTGAGTAATATTTAACATGGAAGATTTCGCACCGGTATGTGCCATTACAGATGAATTATAACCAAATGATGAAAACAGCATCTTTCCACCATATAAATTGAAATAATCATTGACAATATCACCGGCTACATCCCTAGCATCTTTTAAAATTCGTGAAACTTTTAAATTTAATGATTCCTCCGAATCAGTGGCCTGAAATGCTTTATGATTTTTATTTCCATATGATTTTATAAGTTCATCAACTTCAACCATCTTAGAATTTAAGAATTCAGTAATACGGTCCTGTGCTTCTTTAGGAAGTTCATAATCATTGATACTGTTAGTAATCCCGATTCTTACAAGAGCACATAACGATAAATTTATTGCTTTTTCCAAGAATTCTTTAGCCCTTTTAGAACCATAATCTCTAAAAATTTTATCCAATATCTTTCCATTAAAAGAACCAAAAGCGGCTTCATCAATAACGCCCTGTACAAGAATACCATCTATAATGACCACATTTGCATCATATCCAGGTTGAATAAATGAACAATTAGAAATTTTAGCACTGAAGGACATATTCAAATCATTAGGTAATGTTAAAGAAAACAATTCTTTGCCTGTCCAGAAATCTCCTTTTTGCTTATAAATATAAGAATTTTTACTATAATAAGAATCCTTTTTTAAAATCCATTGCCCATTTTCAAAAAGAGGCATAGTTAAACCAGATTTTCTAATAATCTGTAGAGCTTCCTCTTCACAAAAAATGGTCCCCTCTCTTGTTAAAAGATATGCTCCTGAAATATGATCCCTAATCGCACCAATAACAGGATGTCCTGATTTAGGAGACATTATATTTTCCTGAACCAACATCAATTCCCTGGCTTCTGCTCTTGATTCAATAGTTTGTAGAATATGAATATTCATTTCATCCCCATCAAAATCCGCATTATATGGAGGACAAACTGCAGGATTAATTCTAAACGTTTTATAAGGCAATATTCTTACTTCATGTGCCATTAAACTTAGTTTATGAAGAGATGGTTGTCTATTCAATAAAACTATATCTCCATCTTTTAAATGTCTTTCTATGACAAATCCAGGTCCTAACTGTTCAAGAATATTCAATTTTGATTCAAAGTTGCGTATATTAATTTTTCTACCGTCACTTCTGATTACATAGTTTGCACCTGGATGAACATCACGCCCATTAATAACATACATTTTCATTTCTTCAATGTTCCATTTGGTTACATAAACAGGTACAGTCATTTCCTTTGCAATCATTTCTGGAACACCGACCTCATTAATACTAATATTTGGGTCTGGAGATATTACTGTGCGTGCAGAAAAGTTAACACGCTTTCCAGATAAGTTATCTCTAAATCTACCATTACTTTTATTATGTATTGCATCCTCCTTATGACCATTTAACCTTTGAATTAAAGTAATCAAAGGCCTTCCAGATCTGTGTCTTGCAGGTGGAACACCACTGGCCTCATTGTCAAAGTAGGTTGTAACGTGATATTGCAGGAGTTCCCATAAGTCTTCAACAATCAGTTGAGGAGCACCCGCTTCCATATTCTCAAGCAATCGCTGGTTGATTCTTAAGATATCAACTAGTTTATGAGTAAGGTCGTCTTCCGACCTTTCACCAGTATCAAGAGTAATTGAAGGTCTTGCTGTTACAGGAGGAACTGGCAGAACTGTCAATACTAACCATTCAGGTCTTGCCATTTCAGGGTTTACTCCTAAAACAAATGAGTCTTCATCAGTAATTTTTTCAAGTCTTTCACGTACTTCAGAAGCGGTCAGCTTATAGTCTCCCTGTCGAATTGTAACCGGTTTGTCGAGAAGTATTGCCTCCTGAGGTGCACCACAGTGAGGGCAGCAATATTTAGAGTCAATAGCCTCATATTCTTCAGGTATGAATTTTAATTCCCTTTTGGCAACTCTGTACACTTCTTTCAAGATAGCATTTAAACTTTCACGGCTGTCCATAGCTTCACGTATTTTTTCAGTGAAATATTCAAATTGGTCGTCGTTTAAAAGTACACGACCGCACTCGTTACAAGTTGAACGTAAAATCTTGTGAATAACATCCCCAAAGCCTATATGTATAACTGGCCTTGCAAGTTCAATACTACCGAAATGTCCCTGACAGTCCCCTCCTCTAAAACCGCAAGTTGTACATACTAAACTTGGGTCGATAACACCTAAACGAAGGTCCATTAAACCTTTTTCAATAGGAAAACCGTCATCTTCATAAGTATCTGGAGTTTCAACGGTTACAACAGACATCTCACGAATATCTTCAGGAGATAATATCCCAAAATTAATTTTTTCAATCTTTTTGATAAACCCCACCATTATGTTAAAACCTCAGTAATAGTATATTGTGTTTTAAATGTAATAAACTAACATCAAAAATGTAAAATCATTATCCAATAATAAAAATCAAAACACTGAACGTTTTTTAATAATTTTCTAATATTGCCCAGTAAATTTTGAATTTTACCTAAATTTAATATTTTCCTATTTATTTTATAGAATTTTACAATCAAAGAACCCCCTCAGACTCTTTATTGCCTTTTGATATCAATTACAATATTTAATATATTATATTTACTAAATAACCTTTAGATAAATGAAAAAATAAAAAGATTTATATATATCCTCAAATTAATATTTGATGTTCTAAAAAGAACACCACACATCCTGGAATTTAAATAATTAGAGGTAGAAAAAATATGAGGAACATAACAACCCACCAAATTAAAAGAGAATATCATGAGAAGAACTTATTAACTCTAAAAATAGCATCAAACAATTACTTTTTTGAAAAAAGTATTAATAACAATACAAATTGGGTTAGACTTAGGTTATCATCAAATTTCAATTATGAAACTGCTGAATACCCAGATATGAGACATTAACAAAATTTAATAAAAATTAATATCATTTAATCACATAATATTAATATTGATTAAAATATAACTACTATTAGAAGCAATAAGTAACTTTTTCCAATAATGAAGATTTGAATACATAAAAAATCAGTTAACAGGTTTTAACATGTTAGATTCATTGTATACCGAAGCAATCGAGAAAAAAAATTCACTTAACTACGATGTCGAAGAATTCTTTGATAATAAACTTGATGTTGCAGATAAGTGGATATCAGAAAAAATCATCCCTAGCGACAATAATTATGTTTTAGCCGCAGGAGATGGAAGTTATAACAAAAAGAGATTTTTAGGGTTTAATTTTTATGCCGTTGGAGCAGAATCATTGATATACAACCCTCATGACCCCGATTCAAGACTTAAAACTATTGAATCTGTTGAATTAGACATATCGCCCCATCAACCATTCTTTGAGGACAGATTACGTAATTTGATGAGCATATTTGAAATAAAAACGGCCATAAAAACATTTAATGAATATGATGTGGACTATTTTATGGATGACGGTTCCATTTTAGGAGACCTGATTCGTCCGATTCCTTTTGAAAATAATATGCCACCATCAGTTAAAATAGATATAATTAAAAAAATCCAAGAGAAACTTGAAAATGACGTCAAATCAAATAAAATATCCTCGTTCAAATTCCAAAAGGAATTTAAAGAATTATTTGAAAATAAAAAAATTAATGAAAACGACCTAGTAAACTTTTTAGAAAATATAGAACACCTCCTTGCATTAAAATTATTATTAAACAACAAAGAAAAAATCATTGCCATTTCAAAGACATCAACAAGTAACGACATTTTCCATGCAAATGTTCCAGACATGGCAATTTTTGACAGATTTAGCAGAAATGAAGGATATTCTAAACCATATTACAAAAAGGTTACAACCGAGGTCAAACGTGATTTTCCAATTGCAAATAACTATTTCAAGGATTTGTGGTTTACAATATTTTTTGCAAGACTGGAAAAGAATATGAGTATCATTAAAATAGAATTACCATTTTATGTTTATGGAGAGAATATCAAAAAAATACTCGGAATCATTAAATCAAATTCCACTGACGGATACCCATTTTTATTGAAAAAAGCGCATAACGATGTTGTAATAAAACATAAAGATATTGATAGTTTATCCCAGATTATAGAGTTTATTGACAAATCTGGACGAGAAATGTTAGATTAAAGAGGTTAAAAAATGATTGGAAGATGTATTGGAGAAACATCACTTACACAAGTAAGTTTTATTTCTAAAGAAATGCCGCAAGTAGGAGAATATGTAACAATCGAATATGATGGAAAAACTATATTGGGAATGATAGAATCATTGGTACGTGGAAATGTATCATTAAATAATGAAATATACAATCCCGATACCGTTGCAAAGATTAGAGAAATTGAAGGACAAAATTTTTACATTAAAGGAAGCGTGAAAATACTTGGAGATGTGAATGACAATCTTAGAATACCTCGTACCCCCGCACCACCAGGAACTGAAATCAAGAAAGCACCTAGTGAAATTTTAAAGGATATATTTGACATTGACAACTCATTAGAATTGGGCCATTTAATTAATCAAGATGAAGTTAAGGTAGGAATAGACATAAATAAAATGGTTTCACGACATTTGGCAATTTTAGCTATGACGGGAGCGGGAAAATCAAACACTGTATCAGTAATTATTGATGGTCTATTAGAAAATAACGGATGTATGCTTATTTTTGATATGCACTCCGAATATATTGATGCCAAGTTTACAAATGGCGAGGTAAATGTTATCAAACCTATGATTAACCCAAATTTTATGGAATTTAATGAAATTAAAAATCTTGCCAATATACCAAATAATGCAGCCATTCAAGAACGATACTTTAGGAAAGCATTTAATGAAGCTAAAAAAAGACTTAATGATAGAATTTCCGAATCTATTGACTTTATCGAACTTTTAGATATGATTTTAAATGAAATGTATGAATCTGCTGAAAATTCTAATGAAAAAAATAAAATAATGGATGTTTTAAATAAAATTGAAGATTTAAACATCAAATATGACCGTTTATTAAATATTAATGTTGGAGACATTTTAGGACAAATAAAACCTGGAAAAGCAAATGTTTTAGATTTAGGACAAGTTGACGAAAATACTGCTGAAGTATTAGTTGCACACATTCTTAGAAAATCCTTAAGAAGTAGAAAGGATTTTGTTAAAAATGGAAATGAAAATGCATTATCCTATCCGGTATTCTTTGTTGTTGAAGAAGCACACATTTTAGCTCCACAAAATAGAAACGTCGATTCAAAATATTGGATCACCCGTGTAGCTAGAGAAGGACGCAAATTTGGATTAGGATTATGTTTAGTGAGTCAATCTCCAAAATCAGTGGACAGTGAAACTTTATCACAGGCAAATAATATGATTATTTTACGTCTAGTTGAACCGAAAGACCAAAGACATGTTCAATCAGCAAGTGAAAGCTTAAGTGAAGATTTAGTTAATCAACTACCCTCACTCAACATTGGAGAAGCTTTGGTTTTAGGGCTTATGACAAAAATACCTACTCTTGTAAAAATTGATGAATTTAAAGGAAGACAGCACGGAGGAGATCTTGATATTTTAAAACAATGGAAAGAACTTGAAAAAACAAAAAAAGAAAAAAGAAAAAAAGCTAGAAAAGAATTTGACGATTTACTTGGGGGTTACTAACCCAATACAATTTAATTTAATAAAGAGGTGAAGAAATGCGGTTTGCACATTTAGCGGATAGCCACCTAGGCTATAAACAATTAGGACTTGACACACGGGAACAGGATGTTTATGACGTATTTGAAAAAACAATCGATAAAATTATAGAATTAGATGTAGACTTTGTAATACATAGTGGTGACTTATTTGACCAATCAAGACCCTCAACAAATGCATTGCTTGTTTTTCAAAAAGGATTATTAAGATTAAACGAATCAGGAATCCCAATATATGCAATTGCCGGTAACCACGATTCCGTTTTAAGAAAAAATGTTAAACCTCCAATTGCATTATTTGAAGAATTAGGACTTAATATCATAAGAATTGGTGAAGCCTTTGAATTAAGTAACATTATGATTTGCGGCATTCAGTATGTTCCAAAATCACAAAAAAGCGCTTTAGATGAAATTTTTGAAGAATTTTCTGAACTTGCAGAGGAATATGAAAAATCAATTTTAGTATTACATCAGGGAATCGATAAGGTTTTGCCTGAAAATGCATATGAGTTAAAATTAGACGAGATACCTGATAATTTTAACTACTATGCACTAGGCCATATTCACGATTTTCATGAAATCGATTATGGTAAAGGCAAACTTGTTTATCCAGGCTCCATGGAAATACATAATATTACAGATACGAACAAACAATTGGATAAAGGATTCTGTGTTGTTGATTTGACTGGTGAAAAACCAAATGTTGAGAGAATTATTGTCGAATTGCCAAGAAATCTTATCAATAAAACAATAAATTATGAAAATCTGGATGAAGAACTTGAAGACCTTAAAAACAGCCTTCAACGTGAAGGAAATAAACCTATGCTTGATTTAAGAGTTGAAGGTGGGGAATTTAACAGTGCTGATATTTACGAACATATTCAGGAAACTCTAAAAGAAGAAGTGTTAAATATACGATACGACTTCAGACCTGACGATATAAAACATAAAGAGATAAATATCAAACCTGGCGAAACTTTAGATTCAAGGGAACTTTTAATGAAAAAAATCCAAGAAAAATACAATGATGAGAAAAAAACTGCTTTATCAGTTGATTTACTTAATCTCTTGTCCGCAAAAAAAATAGAAGATGCACAATTTTTGTCAAAGAAATTCTATAAAGAAAATTATTCAACCAATAAAAATTCCAAAGTTGAAGAATGATTAGATTACATTAAATGAGGATTAAAAATGATATTTAAAAAATTAGAATTAAAAAACTTTAAATCCCATGTTGATACAACATTAAAGTTTAATGAGGGGATCAGTTTAATAGTTGGTGAAAATGGAGCTGGAAAATCATCCATTTTTGAAGCAATCACATTTGCACTTTTTAAAGACTCCCAGGTAAACAATATTGATTTAGTAAGAACCAATAAAGGGATAAATGAAAAAATCAAAATGGAAGTGAAATTAACATTTAATGCAAATGGTACCGATTACAGAGTTGAAAGAACCATAACAAAGAAAAATGAAAATCAAAAACCAACCGCCAAGTTAATCAGGATTAAAGACGACATTGAAGAAACACTCGTTTCCGGAGTAAGAGGGGTTGACCATGAAATTGAACAGATTCTGACTATGAATTCAAAAACATTTTTGAATGCAATACACATCAGACAGGGCGAAATCTCAAGCCTAATCGATGAAAAACCCGCAGAACGTAAAAAATTAATTGGTCAATTATTAAGAATAGATGATTTAGAAAAGGCATATAATGAAATGCCTGCAATAACTAAAGATTTTGAACTTTTAAAAGAAAGATTGGATTTCAAAATTGAATCTGAAGATGAATTGAATTCAAAATTAGAAATATTGAATGAACAACATCAAAAAACTGCTAACAATATCAAGTTATACAATGAACAGTTAGAACGTCTTAAAAAGAAAAATGAAACAAAAACCGAAGAAAAAGAAAAGCAAGACCAGCAAAAAGAAAAACTTGAATCTTTTAAAGTAAAACTTAACTCTGAAGAAAAACATTTTGAAATCTTAAGTAAATCTAAAGAAGATTTAACCGCCAAATATGATGAAATTTTAAATAATGAAAAAGAGATGGTTACACTTAAACCGTTTTGTGATAAACTTAAAATATTTAATGAATTTAAAGAATTGCTTTTAAAATTCAATGACTTGAAAAAAGATGAAACATTGAAAAATGAAAAAATTGAAGAAATAGAGACATATAAAACAATTCTTTTAGATGAAAAAGAAAATCATGACAGATATGTTGAATTAGAAAATGAAATTAAAGAGTTAAATCTTAAAAAAGCAGAATTGAATTCAGAAATTAAATTAATTGAAAAACTGGAAGCCAATAAAGAAAAAACTGAAGTAAATTTGAAAAAATATTCAAAATTATTAGATATTCTTTATTTGAAATGTAGAGAACTATTATCCGAATTTGATGTGGAAGAAATTGATTATGAAACTGTCAGTTTAGATGAATTAGACCAAATTGTTGAAAGCAAAAGAACATCAATTAAAGACGAAATTAGCGAAATTGATGAAAAAATCACTGATTACAGCAATACAATTAGTAGTCTTCAGCAAGAGATTAAATCTACTAAA
>Ga0256407_10008866_pt1 | contig 14594 bp, 14 predicted proteins | sample RumenRJG_04DNA_FD_193489 | JGI IMG/M metagenome (GOLD analysis project Ga0256407, IMG submission 193489) | Bovine rumen microbial communities from Lethbridge, Alberta, Canada - RJG_04 | ecosystem: Host-associated > Mammals > Digestive system > Stomach > Rumen | place: Canada: Alberta... | reverse complement strand
TTAAGAATCCATTTGTCATCATAGGCATATCCGAGTTTAGCATTATAAACAGTAGATAACTGATGAACATCTTGATATATGGTGCTTGAAAAATCCAAAATCGTAACATTTTCCAATTTTCGTCCTACCGCCTTTGAAACAATAACCGCTAACAAAGGATGACCGGCTTTATCCTTCTGAGTATAAATGTATTGGGCAGTTGAAACCTCTCCTCTTATTGCACCTAATTTGTTTTCTGCAAAAGGAGTCCCATCACCTTTTAAAGCAAAACAAAATAATGATAAAAATAAACCTAAAAACACTACAGGAACAACCATCCTCTGGAAAGAAACACCTATTGCTCTGAAAATGGTTACTTCGGAATTTTTACTTAAACTGTCAAATGTGAATAACGAACCGAGCAATAATCCTACAGGAATAGCCTTATCTACAATTTTGGGTAGTTCATAAAATAATAACAAAAACATTGTTTTAAAACTATATTTACCGTCAAGAGTATCCCTTACGGTGTTTAAAAGAATTTCCGGCGCTATCCATACTATAGTAAACAACAGTATAGCCGCAATAGTGGCGCCTGCAACCTGCTTAAAAATATATTTATCATAAATAGATATTTTAGGGATTTTTATGTTCATTAAAGTTTAAAATCCTCACCTAAATAGTGTTTTTTGGCAACAGGGTCAACCGCAACATCTTTACTTCTTCCCTGAATTTTGATTTTACCGTCAAAAATAACATAGGCTCTGTCTGTAATTGAAAGTGTTGCTTTAGGGTTGTGGTCTGTAATTAGAACACCCAACCCCTTATCAATAGACAATCGTCTTATATTTTCTTTAATTTCGCCAATTGCAATAGGGTCAATACCGGTAAATGGTTCATCCAATAAAATAAAATCAGGACTCGCCGCCAACGCTCTCGCAAGTTCTACCCTCCTGCGTTCTCCACCTGACAGGGAGATAGCGGCTTCTTTTCTCAATCTTGTCATCCCAAACTCATCAAGTAATTCCTCTAACTTTACCTTTTTCTCATTAGCAGAAAGTTTATCGTTCATCTCTAAAACAAGTTTCAAATTGTCTTCAACCGATAAACTTCTGAAACTCGATGCCTCTTGCGGCAAATATCCGATACCGCGTCTTGAACGGATATGCATAGGATAACTTGTAATTTCTTCGCCTTCTAACAATACATGTCCTTTGTTTGGTTTAACCAAACCTACTATCATATAAAAAGTAGTCGTTTTACCTGCGCCGTTAGGACCTAAAAGACCGACAACTTCCCCTTTATTTACTTCAAAACTGACATCATTTACAACACATCTGTCGCCATATATTTTTACAAGATTCTTTGCCTCAATTCTCATTTTATCCCCTTTAATTATTCTTATATTTTACTACCTAAATCGTATAATGCAAATTCAAAAGTAAAAAAAAGACAAAAAGAAAGTCTCATCAATTTTGATAAGACTTATAAATATACATTTACCCCACACGCATGTTAACATGAGTAAATTTTATTGTCAACCCATGTAAGAAAATTTGTTGACTTTTATTTTTTCTTCATTAAAACCATGCAAAACTCCTATAAACGAATGATTTTTCATGAATAACGATTAATAATCATGTAAAGTTGTCCGATAATGGAAGTAGAAGAAGTAGAGGCATAAATGAGAATTAACGCAGGAATTTTTTACAACGACAACGGGTTAACAAATTCAATACGCGCTATGCATTTGCAAAGTGAGATTTTGGGTATCAGGAATGAAAATGTAGGCGGTTTTGACAAAGTAGGGTATCAGAGGAAAGAACCCGTTGTATCTTCATTTACGGAATTTATGGGAGTTAATGCACTATCAACGACCCTTGATGATAAAGTAGGTCGTATATCAGTTTCTGATAATCCTTTGGATATTGCAATAACAAATAAAGGATATTTTCAGGTTCAAAATGAAAACGGAATAAAATTAACCCGTGACGGAAGATTTAAAATTGGTACTGACGGTTCACTTTTAACTCTTGAAGATGCGCATGTTCTTTCTGACGCCGGTATTCCGATAAAACTTCCGTTTATTCCTCAGAATTTAAGACATGTAAAAGTGGATATAAACGGTAAAATAAGTCTTTTTAACGAAGAAACACACGAATTTAAAAAAGTTGCAAGGCTCGGTGTTGTTGATGCCAACGGACTTGTTGTGATGGAACCGAATATCAAACAAGGGTATAACGAATATTCAAATGTATCACTTCAGGAAGAATTTATAAAAATGATGCCTATTATGAAGAATTTTGACGCAAACAGACAGATGTATATGCTTCAAAATTCTGTTTTAGGTAAGGCAATTTCTCAACTTGGCTCGGCTTCATAATAAATCAGAGAGGTAAAGATGTATAACTTTCAGGCAATAATTTCAAAAGGTACAAATAACGCACTTGTTCAGTTCGAGCGATTTGGTATGCTTGCACACAATTTGTCAAATGTAGATACAAACGGATATAAAAAACAATCATTTGAACAGATTTTAAAAGAGGACGGCTACCTGACAGGCGCAATCCGAAACGACTATAAACAAGGCTCAATAAGAGTAACAGAAAATCCTTATGATGTTGCAATAGACGGTCCGGGGTACATTCCGGTTACATCTCCGTCAGGCGAAGTTCAATATACCCGTGACGGTGCTTTCAGAACAGGAAAAGACGGATACTTGATTACAAGTGACGGTTGGCTTGTCGGTGACGGGATTAAAATTCCTGCAAACTGTCTAAAATTTGAAATTAAGAAAAACGGAGATGTAATATATTACAATTTCCATGGAGATGAAGCGAAGAAAATCGGGCATATTCCGCTTATCAGATTTGAAAATCCTGACGGTATGGAAAGAATGGATATGAACAGACTTAAACCGACCGAAGACTCAGGTCAGGCATATATGGTAAAAGACCATGACTGCTTTAAACAGGCTTGTCTTGAGAGAGCAAATGTCAGCGTCTATGATTCTGCCAACGAACTTTTAAGATTAAATGCCTCAATGCTTGCAAGTATGCAAATCTTAAAGGCGGCAGACCAAATGTATAACAAAGCAATCAATATAAGAGAATCATAATAAATAAGAGGTAACAAATGTATACACCACTTGACAGTATGGGCAGAGTTTCACTGATGATGGACTTAATCGCACAAAAACAGCGTGCATTAGGTTCAAATATCGCAAATGTTGATACCCCGGGATACATAAGACAGGATATAGATTTTAGTCAGTATTTAAGCACTATGAACAGTCCGCTTGAAACAAAATTATCCGAAAAACTTGGTCCGTCGGCTATTGCAACAGAGCGAGGAGAAGAAAAAGTCAATGCACCGGATGAACTTTTAAGAATACAGGAAAATGCAATTCTATATTCAATGGCAACGCGCAGAATGTCAAATATTATTACTGAAATGAAAACCGTAATAAATGTCGGTAAATAGCATAGAAAGGCACTAAAATGGGTATATTTGAATCAATTGATATTGGCGGAAACGCACTAAGAGTACACGGAAAAAGAATTGATATTCACGCAAAGAATATCGCAAACCTTGATACTCCGAATTATGTCCGTAAAATTCCTATACTGAATGCTACTGACGATTTATCTTTTCACGGTTTATTAAACACAATGAAGGAAGATGTATTTGGTATCGGAACTTTGCCATACCTACAGGGGGGAGTAAACTTTTCAGGTGTTGTAGAAGACCCTACTCCCGGGCAAAAGATTTATCAACCCGGACACCCGGATGCTGATGAAAACGGCTACATAAGAACTTCAAATGTTAATGCAATGGTTGATATTGCAGATGCTCTTATGGCGCAAAGAGCCTATGAGGCAAACCTTGCACTTGTAAATGTTACAAAATCAATGGCTCAAAAAGCGGTTGAAATAGGAAGATAGAATTAAAACAATATTTATGTGAATTGTGAGTCGTGAATAGTGAACAGTCGTTATCAGTGTTTTAATTTCTTATTGAGTTAATAATATTTGTCGTAGATTTGCCGTCAACAAATGTTATAAATTCGACTCTTGTATTATTTTTACGCATAATATCCGCTTCCGGCAGAGTTTCCATTGTATAATCCGCACCTTTTGTATAAACATCAGGCTTAATTTCGTCTAAAAGTTGAGCAGGAGACTCTTCATCAAACATAACAACATAATCAACACAGGATAAGGCACATAAAATTTCTGCTCGGTCGTTTTCATTATTTATCGGGCGTCCCTCACCTTTAATACTCCTTACTGATTTATCGGAATTTAAAAGCACAATGGAATAATCTGCAAAAGATTTGGTTTTTTGCAAATATCTCACATGTCCGACATGCAAAATATCAAAACAACCGTTTGTTGTTACAACAGTTTTTCCGCTTTTGTGCAGTTTTTCGACAAAATCTGCTATATGTTCTCTTTTTATAACCTGACCCATAATTTTATCCTCGTTAGAAATATTATAGCATAATTATTCATATAGTTTACTTATGTCTAATTTAATTCTATTTTCAGCGGGGGAAATTATATAAATTGTTTTTGCAAAATCTTCTATATAAGATTTGTCAATTTTTTTTGTTTTTCTGCTTACTTTTTCAAAAACACCCTGTTTATAGAGTTCAATAAGCCTGTCGACCTGTTTTTGGCAGTTTTTGTGGGTCTCAGGGTGCTTTCTGACCCATTCATCAAAATAAATATTTGTTTTTTGTCTGTTAATTTCAGAACCGGACAAACCGTAATTAGATAATTTGTTTGCACCACCGTTTTTCTTTGCTACCAAATGATCAATTGATGCCATTCCGCTTATCATAATATTGGTTCCGATTTTATTATTATTTTGGTCTGAAAATTTTACGATAAAAGCAGATACATTATCTTTAGATGTTGGCAGGCGCAAAGCCGCTTCGGTAAACTCTTGTGCAAAATCTTTGTTTTTAAGTTTACGGGTAATCTTTTTTAATTCGTGTATAAACGATTTTCTTTCAAAATTTGCATAAGACGGGAAACCATGTATTTTTGCACTTGTATTGTCAAGTAAGTGAATTATATCCGCATTGTTTCGCAACGGTGAAACTTCAAAAATCCTTTTAAATTCTGCAAGATTTGTTGAATTACGCTTTAGAATTTCAGGCCGCATCTGTATTTCAAGTTTCTTTTTAATATTCCTGCCAAATGCCCTGTTTCCTTTGGGTTCGTTGCAAAAAATTTTGCCTGCAAATGAAATGAGTTTGCGCATAGCATATTCATGTTTTGGCTTCTTAAAAATCATCTCATCACCTATTCGGCGCAATTTGTATAAAAATTCCCGTTCGCTGAAAGGCAAAACAACAGGGTCATTTGATAACCTTTTGTTAGTGATATTCATAAGTACAGAAAATTCGTCATACAAATCTTTTGGCAAGTCGCAGGCAAGCCTGATTATTTCCTCAAAAACTTTTTGCTGGGCTCTTAGAAGATGCTTTTTATGTATAGGGTATAAATACTTAAATGCTTCTGACAAAGTTATATTAGGCTGTTTTTTCGATACCTTTTTTACATTTTCAAAAACTTCTTTGTTAATAGGCATCATTGTATCTTCATAATAAGATGCAATTTTGACGACTTTTTCTATCGGCTGATTAAAGATGCCGTTTGTCTGCATGTGTTCTAATACTTTCGGATCTAACAGCCTCAATCCTGTATACATATCGGGAACTCCGTAGGCACAGAGTTTTTTTAATATATCCCCGCCATTACTTACACTGGTAAAAGTAACCGTATCCACAGATAGCGCAGGGCTTATGATTAACGGATTTGAAACAGCACTTCTGTTCTCACATCTTTTAATTCCCTGAGATTTGTAATTTAAAAAATTAAAATTTACACCCTGAACAATCATGTAATTTTTAAAAACCTAACATAAATAATTTTGCGCAATTCATGTTAAATATTGTTTATTATTGAATTTGCACATACAAACCCTGTTGACCAGCAGTTTTGCAAATTAAATCCTCCGCAAAATCCGTCAATATCCAAAACCTCTCCGCAAAAATACAAATCTTTGTATTTCTTTGCTTCCATAGTTTTTGGATTAATTTCTTTTAAATCGACCCCTCCGCATGTTACCACTTCTCCGTCAGGAACTCCGCCTTTTACTGTTATTTCAAAATTTGTAAGTGCATTATATATAATATCTCTTGTTTTGCCATTTATTTTATGACACGGTAATTCCGGATTTATATTTAATGAGTTCAAAAGATAAAACGCAAATGATTTTGGAACAAATTGTGACAAAAGATTTTTGATTTCCTTATGTGAAAATTCGTTTAAAATTTCTTGAAAATCAAAATCGTCAGTAAATCTCAAATTAACTTTATATGGGAATTTTTCTCTTGCAAAAACAGAAGAAATTGTATAAATTAAAGGTCCTGAAATTCCTTTGTGAGTAAAGAGCAAATCTCCTTTAAAATTATTGTTTAAAACTTTTGCCTTAACATTTTTAACACTTACTCCTGCAACAGAAGAAAAATTTTCTTTTGTAATCAATCCGACAAGTGAAGGTACAGGGTCTATAATATTAATATTCAGTTTTTTTAGAACACCATAACCGCTATGCCCTCCAACAGAAACAACAACCTTGTCAAAATAATATTTACTTTTTTCTGTTTCGATTTCATACCCGTTTGATAATGGGGTTATTGTTATAACATTTTCTTTTATTAATTTGCTTTTTAAGGATTTTAAAAATTTTTCTTTTACATCCGCAGAAGAATTTGAGTTTGGAAATATTCGGTTATCCTCCTGAATATATGTTTCTATCCCGAGAGAATTAAAAAACTTTAAAGTTTCATTTGTTCCGAATTTTGAAAATACCGAATATAAAAATTTTTCACCACGGGGATAATTCCCTGCAAGAGTCTTAAAATCAAAATCTGCATGTGCAAGATTGCAACGCCCTCCCCCCGTGGGTAAAAGAGTATGTAAAATTTTTCCTTTATCAAAAACTGTTACATCAATTCCCGCATCAGATAAGAACTTCGCACAAATACAACCGGCAGGTCCGCCTCCTATTACAGCAACAGTTTTGTTAGAAATCGAAGTCAACTCTTGTACCATATAAAAAGACCATTTCAGGATTATCTAAATCTTCATGCATCTGAACAATAGTTTTATGCAAAACAGGATGCTCGTAATCAGCATTTAATTCAAGCATAGGAACAAGATTAAATGCCCTTAAATGAACATATTTGTGTGGAATTACAAGATTATCCTCGTTTATGACATCACTGTTATAAAACAATATATCAATGTCAATATTTCTGTCTTCGTAATCATTCCCCTGTTTGTGTTCTCTGCCGAGTTTACGTTCAATCTCCTGACACACATCAAGCAATTCTTGCGGAGTATATTTTGTTTTAATTTCAACAACTGCATTGACAAACCAAGTTTCTGTTTTCATATTCCACGGTTCGGTTTCGTAAAATGCAGAACTGCGGACAATAGAAATTCCCTCGTCTAAGCCAAGCAAACTTGCAGCCTGCTGAACAAAGCCGATTCGGTCTCCCTTATTTGAACCTAAACTCAAATACACTATCGCCATAACCTAATATTATAAATTTTTAAATATCATGTCAACATGTTCACTTTATTTGATGTATAATTCTAAATGTTATGGCGATTTATACAATTTTAATTATTTTATTAATACTTATACTTATATCAATTATTGATATATTTTTCTTATACGGGCTTGTTTCAACAGTAGTATTTGTGCTGTTCCTGCCGTTTTATTTTATTGTTCGTGTACTTAATAAAAAATTCTTATACGGATGGAAAGAAAAACTCGGATTTTTTAAAGCCCCTTTATTGGGCGATAAAGTCATTATGTATCATGGCGTTTCTGTCGGCGAAGTTATTGCACTTGAAAATGTCATAAAAAAGACAAAAGAAGTTTTTCCAGATTATAAAATTGTCGTAACAACAGGGACAAAAACAGGGCAGGAAATTGCAAGAAAAAAATATGCTCAAATAGCGGATTTTATCACATATTTTCCATTTGATATTACACTTTGTGTAAATGTATTTCTGAATAAAATTAAGCCGACTGTTGTTCTGATTGCAGAAACAGAACTGTGGCCGATATTTTCATCTTCATGCAAACGCAGAGGTATTTACTTATATTGCATAAACGGAAGAATGTCTGATTCAACATTTTCGATATATAAAAAATTTGGTTTTTTCTTTAAGTTTGTTCTTCAAAAATATACAAAAATTCTTACTCAAAGCGAAATTGATATGAATAAACTCCTTGCTATCGGTGCGCCAAAAGAAAAAACATCTGTTATGAAAAACCTTAAATTTGATATTAAAGCGTCAGATGAAAAAGTTGAAATCGGTCAAGAAGGTTACAGAGTAATTATTGCTGGAAGTACCCATAAGGGCGAAGATGAAATAATTTTGCCTATATTCAAAGAAAAACATGAAAAATACCCTGATACAAAATTGCTTTTGGTTTCAAGGCACACTCAAAGAATCCCTGATATTGTAGAACTCATTGAAAAAACAGGTCTAAAATACGGATACCGCTCAAAAGGTGACACATTTAAAGATAATGATGTAATATTGCTTGATACAATGGGTGAATTGAGCAAGATGTATTCAATGTGTCATTTTGCATTTATCGGAGGAAGTTTCAACAAAACAGGCGGACACAATCCGCTTGAGGCAACCGTTTATTCAAAACCGACCATTACAGGCCCGAATATTCACAATTTCAGAGATATTTATTGGTTGTTATCCCGTTCAAATGCCGGTAAAATTGTAAAAAATCCGAAAGAACTTTCTGATTATATGGAAAAATTATTATCTGATAACGATTTTTATACTCAGGCATGCAAAGATTGTGAAACTATTTTCAACGATCAGCAAGGTGCTTTAGATGTTGTAATCAATGAATTAAAAGAAATTTTATAAATTTTGATAATTTTTGTAACAACCTGACATACCAACTTCTCTGACTATATTGATATGATATAATTTTTATATGTTTATAGGGAGAAATTTATGTTAGATTTTTTATTCGCAAAGAAAGAAAAAGAAAGTGCTTCAGACAAAGAATTGAACAAAATTTATGAGGTTTTGAAACAGGCTTATCCGTTTGATTCAATTCCTGAAATTCGTAAAAAATATCTTGAAATGCATATCCAAAAATACGGATATTTGACTTATTCATTTAAAAAAGCACAGGAAGAACTTACAAACGAAGAAGTATTGTTCGCATTGGAACAAAAATGGATTCAGAATAAAGTTTTTAAAGACGGAAAATTTTCTTACAAAAATAATCAAATCAGCGTCCTTGCGAGAAATAAGGAAAAGAATTCCGATTGGTTTAAAAAAGAAGGTCATGACATAAAATTAATAAACCTTGCTGCTTTAGGGAACGGTAATCAGTCAAAAGAAACAGGCAAATTTTTTGATTGGTTAAAGCAGTTGTTAATATTGCCAAGCGGAAATTTGGATAACAATATTTACGGAACAACTATTTATTTAATTCCGTTCCACCCGAGAGAATTTGGGTGTGCGTACCTGCCAAAAAGCAGCGAAGTCAGTTCAAAACTGAATGACGAATATATAGAAGAAATTACGGGAATGAATGTAAAAGAACAGTTGCAGACCTTTATTACAATGGCGCAACTTGCAGGGCATCCTGTGATTTATGATATTCTCCCTCAGACAGGCAGGTTTTCAAAATTTGTACTTGCAAATCCTCAGGTTGCTCGCTGGTATGATGTAACAGAAATTCAAAAACAACTTGAAGGCAAAGTTAATGAAGTTGCCGAATTTTTGTCAAAAGACCATGATGAAGACGATATAAAAATTACAAAAGATGTGTATTTGCAAAGATTAAAAGGTAATAGCGGGGATTTAAGTCCTGCATATCAGGAACTTTATGACAACTTTGAATCAATAATGATTGAACATAAGAAAAATCTTTCAAATTCAATGCTTGAGAGAAGTTATCAAAATAAAATTCACAAGCGTGTTAAAGATTTGGTCGCAAAAGTTCATGAATTTAAAGATAACAAAAATCCGCAAGAAAAGGACATAACAAAACAAATTGAGGTTATCCAATTGCTTATCAGTGAAGGCTTGTGGCCTGCGCCGGGTGGGGCTTGGTGTTCTGCCGGAGTTCCGGTTTTTGACGGAATGAGTGAATGTGGCGGTTATCCTGTATTTAAACACTTTGATTTTAAAGGGGATGATGTGACTCCGTTAGCAAACCTTGATTGCCAGACACCTTATTACTTTGTTAATCTTGAAAACGGTAAATATAACGAAAATGTTATTGATTTATTCATAAAAAGTCTTGAAGATTTGCAAAAAGATTACAACTTTGACGGTTTTAGGGTTGATCATATAGATCATATTGTTGATGAGGTATCGGAGCAAAACGGTCGTCCGATAAGTTATCGTGCGCCGAAATATGTTTTAAACAAACTTAATACAACAATGAAGAAAAAACTTCCGTATTTTGCAACACTTGCAGAATACATGCTTTGGGATAATTACTACAAGGAATATCACGAAGATATGAATTTTGATGTTCTTTGGGGTAATGATATTATTTCCCAATTTGATAAGACCCCTGAAAAAATTGTTGATGACAATCAAAATCTTGTTAATTATAATTCAAAATTCAAAAGCGGCAGTATGCTTTCAATTCTAAAAACATATAATAATCAGGACGGCGAATTTCATGCTATTGATCAATATCCGGCGCAGTTGGGTGAAAGAGGTGCATTATACAAATGGGCAAAATATAAACTTTTACCGGGAGGAAAATTTGCTCAAAGACCTGTTATGTATACAGACGGAGATGAAAGTTTTACTCAGGGCGGATTAGAATACACTATTGGCGAAGAAGTTGCAATGAGCAGAAATGATAATGAAGATTTTTATACAAAGTTTGATGCAATAGACAGGCTTGTGAAAAATAATGCAATTATATCAGGCGGAGAAGCACAAATCATTGTTGAAGACGAAGACGGATATTGTGCATGGATGATTACAAGAGAACCGCTAAATACAGCATATCTTGTTGTTTCAAATTACAAATATCCGACTGAAAAAGTTGTAAAAACTGCTCCGACAGGAGAAAATTACAGAGAAATAGTCGAGGGATACGCTATTTTTGACAAAAATATTGCAATTCCATGCGATTATGATTTGAAATACGAACTTGTTCTAAATGAAAAAGATTACGAAAAAGAAGAATATGAAAATTCAGATAACATTCACTTTGAAAAACTTGAACCGGGTGAATTCAGAATTTTTGAACTTGAAAGAAAATAACATATTGTTATCCTGAACTTGATTCAGGCTATATCAATTGTGTTAATTTCAAAAATTTTAAGATTCTGAAATAAATTCAGAATGACAAAATTTTTGAGGAATATATGGAAGATAAAAAAGAAAATATAATAATAAAAATATTGAAAAATATATTTTCAGTAACAGATGCCGATTATACTCACAAATTGATTAGAATTTGCGGTATAAGAGTGCGGATTTTAAAATCAGACAATAAAAAAAGAATTAAAATAAATTATAAAAAATATAAAGATATTACTCAAATTCCAAAAGCAACAGGTTTTTTGAGAGATTATCAAATGGCTTTGCTTTCTATTTTAAAAGAGTTTGACAGAATTTGTACTTCTCACAATCTTCGCTATTGGTTGAGTGGGGGAACTTTACTCGGCGCGCAAAGGCATAAAGGTTTTATTCCATGGGATGATGATGTTGATGTTGATATGATGCGTGATGATTACGAAAAATTCCCCTCAATATTTAATGCCTGCACAACAAATCCTGATTTGTACTGTGAACTTTGGAGAGATAAAAACGCTCCTGCAACATGTATTTTAAAAATCAAACACCGCAAAATTAAACAGGCTTTTGTAGATATTTTTCCTCACGATTTTTACTACACAAGAGCAAGAGGAAAAGATAAAATAAAACTCAATAAAAAAGTCCGCCGCTTGAGAAAATCGCTCAGTCTGAGCCTGTTCAGAATAAAAGACAATGATGAACTTATTGCAAAAATAAAACATCTGACAAATGATGTCATAAATGAAAAAATCGAAGTTGACGAAAGATTAAAACCGTCTATACATTGGGGGCTTGATTTCCCGCACCGTTGGAATAATTGGATTTATGATTATGACCAAATTTTTCCGCTTCGCAAAATTGAATTTGAAGGATATATGTTTAATTGCCCTGCCGATACCGATTTTATGCTGCGTAATATTTATGGGGATTATATGAAATTTCCTAAAAGTATTTGCCCTCATCATACTGACGAAAATCTATTTACACAGGAAGAAATTAACGAGATTATAAAACTTATATAAAACTACTTAATAGATTTATAAAATTTATAAATCATTTTTAGAAGTTCATCATCACTATTAAGTTTTTTAATAATTTCTTCACGCATTTCACTTGTTGTTTTTGAAGAAAATTCATATAATTCGTAAGGTTCTACATCAAGAGCCTTAACAACCTTTTCAAAATTTTCAATGCTTGGTGCGAATTTTCCGGTTTCAATGTAACTTATATTTGAAATTCCAATTCCAACTATTTCAGCAAGTTGTTCTTGTGTCATTCCCCTCAATTTTCGTATTTCTTTTATCTTTTGTCCTAATTGTTTTTTTATTGTGCTCATAACTAATTCCCTTTTTATTATCCGAGAATTAGTCATAATTTTTAATACTGTTCTATACTAAATTTTGTATTGATTTTTATTATTGTATAGCATATCATTATTGAATGATATTTAATGTATTAATTTAATACTCTATGAGCATTAAAACGAGGATAAATGATTAATATTATCAAAAAATTGTTTAATAATATATTTTCAATACAAGATTATAATAAAACTCACATACTTATTAAATTTATAGGCATAAAGTTTAAATTTTTAAAATATAAGTTCAATTTAGCAAAAAAGCAAAGTCCGTATTATACATATAAAAAATTGTATAATGATATAACTAAAGTTCCGCCTGCAGACGGGGAATTAAGACAAATACAACTTGCAAATTTGGTGCTGCTTGATGAACTTGATTATGTGTGTAGAACAAATAATATCCCATACTGGCTTGATGGTGGGACATTGTTAGGTGCTGTGAGGCATAAAGGGTTTATTCCATGGGATGACGATATTGATGTTGGCATGCTTTCACAAGATTATGCAAATTTAGTAGATATATTTAATAAAAGTTCAAGAGATGATAATATTTATGCGGATTTATGTTACGGCGACGAAAAATCAGATATTTTACTCATAAAAATTAAACATAAATTATGTCCGCATTTGTTTGTTGATATATTTCCTTTTTATAATTACGGGAAGATTATTAATAGTGAAGAACAAATAAAACAGACAAAAAATATAAAACGATATAGAAAAAAAATAAAAAAAGACATTTGCTCAACTAAAGATAAAAATGAATTATTTGTATTTTTTCAAAATAAAATGAAAAACGATATTGTCTCAAATGTCGAGAATACAGAAAATAATGAATCAAATTTAGTATGGGGTATAGAATACAATCATAAATGGAATAATTGGTTTACGAATCATGATGTGATTTTTCCTTTAAAATCAATAGTTTTTGAAGGAAAAGAATATATGAGTATGAATAATCCGGATGCGTTTTTGTCAAGAGTTTATGGGAATTACATGGATTACCCTGATAAAATCACTTGTGGTCATAGCCTATATAAGTGCGATGATGAAGAATTTGAATGTATAAGAAAATTGGCTTTAATTAACAATGCAGTTCGATAAGGGATTAATATGAAACTTAAAAAGATAATCAGAAATATATTTTCAGTGAGAAATGACGGAACAGACAAACTTATTATGTTATTCGGTATTTCAATCAGAATAGACCGCTCAAAATATTACAAAAAAATAGTTGACGATACACCTGTAGAAAATAATAAAATCGTATTTAATAATTTTCAAGGTTCTTTGTATGGATGCAATCCCAAATATATAGCCCAAGAAATTATTAAAAGAGGACTGCCTTACAAATTATTTTGGATATGTAAGGGTAATAATGATGTAAATAAAGATATGTTTCCTAAAGAAATCAATTTGATATCTTTTAACGGTAAGGAAGTTATTAAAACACTGAGCAGCGCAAAGGCTATTATAAGTAATGTCAGAATGAATTCATTTATTTTGCGAGGTTGGTATAAGAAAAACGAACAAACATACATTAACACCTGGCATGGTTCTTTAGGAATTAAAAAAATTGACGCTGCCGTAAAAGGTGCATCTTACGCTGACAAAAAATGGTGTGCAACATCTAAAAATTACGATTCAAAGTATATGGATTATCTGTTATCAAACAGCACATTTGAAAATAAAGTGTTTGAGGATGGAATGTGGTATGAAGGCCCAATATTGCAAACAGGACATCCTCGAAATGATATATTCTTCAAATCTGATAAAGAAATTGAGGATATAAGAAATAAAGTTTTCAATTTACTTGAAATTGATACTAATAAAAAAATGGTTCTTTATGT
>Ga0256407_10008865_pt1 | contig 14595 bp, 8 predicted proteins | sample RumenRJG_04DNA_FD_193489 | JGI IMG/M metagenome (GOLD analysis project Ga0256407, IMG submission 193489) | Bovine rumen microbial communities from Lethbridge, Alberta, Canada - RJG_04 | ecosystem: Host-associated > Mammals > Digestive system > Stomach > Rumen | place: Canada: Alberta | collected... | reverse complement strand
CCAATCCCCAATCCCCAAGATAAAAAATAAAATAAAAAGTTTATTAATATATTATTTAATATTTAAAATTTTAAATTTATAAATTTATATAATAAAAAATAGATATATAAAAATTTTTTTTTCAATAAAATAAATCTTCTTTTGTAATAAAAAACATTTTATTAATTTTTGAAGAACTTTTAGAAGTTTTTAATTTTAAATTTCTTTTTTGAATATCTCCAAAACTCATATGACTATTTTTAATATTTTTAGTGGACATATTTTTTGATAAATTTGATTTTTTATTTAACCCAATTAAAAAAAAACCATTAGAATAACAAGTATTTATAGAAGGAAGATTATAACGATTTCTAATTTTTATTTTTTTTCCTTTATTAAAATTAGCAAAAGAATTAAAATTACTTTTTTTAATATCATTAACAACAAAATTAGTTTGAGAATTAATTGTAGAAGATTTTTTTTCTTCAATATGATTAATTGCATTTTCTCTTAATTTATGATGAATAAAAATTTTTCTTTGTTTCATAATTAAACTTTTTTCATCAGTTGGTCCAATAAATTTATCTGTAATATAACCAATTGGTCGTCCTGTTTTTATAAAATATTTCAATTCAAGTTTATTATCTTTTTCTTCTTGTATTTTTAAAACATCATTTAATTCATTTGTTAAATTTTTTAAAGCATTATATTTTTCTAAAATACTTGCTCGAGTTTTATTTTTTTCTAATTTATCTTTTTCACATATTATAGATGTAAATTTTTCAGTTATATATAATGAAGCTCTTTCCATTTTTTTTTTTGAATTTGATAAAGATATATAATCAATTTTACCATTTTTAATTATTTTTTTTGGTGTTAAATTTTCATTATTTGATAATCTTGCACAAATATTTATATAAATTGATTTTATTGTTGCTAAACTTTTTCTTTCTTTAATTGCAATTATTTTTAATCTATTTATATTTACATAACAAAAAAATTCAATATATTTATATAATAATGCATTAGTAATATATTCTGCATTTTTAATTGAATCAACTTTTTTATATGAAAAATCAAGATATATTGGTGTGTCAAAAGATTTGAAAATATTTATCCAATAACCATTTTTATTTTTTTCTTTTAATGGAAAATAATTAATTGTTCTTTTACTATTTGTACATTCATAAAGTTTAAATATTCTCTTTGTATTTGTGATATCATAAAATATTTTATGGAATATATTAAAATACTTTTTAGATTTGAAAAAAACTACACCTCTAAAATTAATATCATCATTTCCATCAGTCATTTTAATTTCACTGAATTATTTAAAAAATATTAAAAAATTAATTATACAAATATAATTCAATAAAATATTTATTTATATTATTTTGAACTTATTTAAATTTTAATAATAACAATTTTACTAAAAACTAAAGAAAAATATAAATATTATAAAAGATATTTTGAATTAAAAATATAATAAGAAAATATATAATCTTTCTCTATATTATATTAAGGCAAGATTAATAAATGAAAAAAAATAAAATATGTTCTTTAATTTAGTAAAACCTAAATATTTTCTTTGGAATCATTTTCAATTTTAATTTCTACTCTATTTAAATTATCAGAATTTATTTCTATCATATAATCGTTTAATGAAATACCAATAATATTACCTTTAGCATTTAAGTTAATGTTAGTATCATTATTATTATTATTATTTTCATTATTATTAAAATTATCACTATTATTATCATTATTATGACTATTATTATTAATATTTTCTTCATAATAATTTTTTATTCTTTCATTAAATACTTTTTCATTTGGAATTAATTGAATAAAATATTTTTTGCATTTTTCTTTTGAAAAATTTTTAAATTCAACTTTATCCCAAGGGAAATTAATAGATAATAAATCTTCATATTTTAAAAGAGAAAATAAATTATAACATTCATTTAATGAATATGATTCAATAATATTTTTTTTATTATTATTCCTTTTCTTTTTTTTCTTACCAGTTGAATTATTACTACTAATAATATTCTTATCTACTACTAAGCTATTAATTTTTGAATATTCTGAACAAACTTTTATAAGTCTTGATAAATATGATAGTTCACTTTTTTTTTTAAGTTTAATTAATTTTGGTTTATTTTTTTTTTTCTCAGGTATAATAACAGAAATAATATTTTTATTTTTTTTAGAATTATTATTCTTTTTTGGAGTTAAATAGTTATTTTCATAATTTCTATTTTTATTTCTAAAAGAATATTTATTAAAATTATCATTAAATATATTCTCCTTTTTCAATGTTATAATATACTTCTTTTTATTAATATTTAAAAGAGAATATTCCTCTTTACAATTTTGACAATTAACTAAATTATTTGACAAAATATTATTATGATATATTTTTTGATAATTTGAAATAATTTTATTTAAAATATTATTAAAATCACAAATTTCTTTATTACTTTTAAAATTATTTTTCTCAATAGTTTTAATAAGTTGATTTTGATAATGTTGAAAACAATAAATATTATATTTTAAATCTTGTTCAATAGCTTCAACTTCCATACAAAAATGATTAATTCTCGCACATTCAGGATGAAATTTAAAATTACAATCATTACAATTACATTTTAAAACAGGACCATAATATTTTAAATTACAAATATCACATTTCTCATTAAATTGACAAAAATCAATCCTATCAATATTTTTAATATCTTTTTTCTCATCATAATTTCCAATTTCAATATTAGGATTCCATAAAGCACAAGATAAATGAACCCAAGCACATTTAATATTATCATATTTATCAAAAGGAATAATAATATGAGAATTATAGAAAGGAATTTTTTTCCCATTACTTCTTCTATATTCAATAATATCTTTATAAAAATGAGAATCAAAGGGTAAATCAATTTTTTTCATAGCACCTCCTTTAACAGGACATAATACACATTCTAAATTTAAAACTTCATCTTTTGACATTTCTTCACAAGGATCACAAATCCAATTTGTTAATGATTGTGCTTTAATTCCATAACAATTTTGATGAACTGTTAATCCACATGATTCACATTCAAACATTAATTGATTATGATCTATATCACCATTATTACATATTGAACATATTTGCTGTGTATAATTTTTTGATGAGTTTTGAAGTAATATTTGATTTTTTTTTATGTATCCTTCTTCTATTTTATTTTCTTCTTTTTCTTTTTTTAATATATATTCTAAATATTTATCTATTTCTTCTTTTTTTGATATTGAATCTTGTAAAAGAGGATATTTTAGATTCTCAATTTTGGAATTTTCATTTGGGTTAGTTAATTTTGTAATTTTTTCTAATAAATTTTTTATTTTTTTTGAATTTATCTCTTCAATTTGAGATATTGATTCATTTATTGTATTTTCTAAATCACTTAAATATATTGGAATATTATTTGTTGATGAAGAACAAGATTCACATGTTTCTTGTGGAAAAGAGGAATTAAAATTAATATTATTATTTGAGTTTTTTTCAAAAAAAAAATTTTTTTCTTCTTTAATAGTATTTAAATTAATATATTCATTGAGTAAATTTGATTTTGACTTATTATTATTAAATACTTTTAAAAATTCATCTTGTGCATAACTATAAAATGTATTTTTAAATGTATTCTTAATATTATCTGCATTTTTTTCTAAAATGGTGGTAGAATATTTAGGAAAATAAATTGAATTAATTAAAAACCAAAAGACACTTGATTTAAAAGTTTCATCTATAAAATAATTAAAATTTTATTATTTACTTAAATGCTTTATATCTTTTGAAAAAGAATGATCTTTCCAATTAAATCCTAGAAATTGTTTAAAATTCCATGACACATCTGAATAATTGGGGTTAATTTCTTCTGAATTTGTAGAAGGATTTGTTAGTGAAGATGATTGCATTTGCTTTATTGCTCTTTTTCTTTTCTTAAGGAGATAGTTTGGAATTCTTTGTTTTTTTAGTCTATTTGAGTCCATCAATTGGTATTTTTTTATTGATTATATTAAAGAATTATTTATATTTTATTTTAACATTGTTCTTGTATCATTTTTCAAAGCAATGAATTAATATTTTTTATTATTTAACTTTACTTAAGTAAATTAATATTGGTTAAGGTTTCTTATTTAGTTTTATTATTTTTTATAAATTTCTTTTACTTGAAACAAAATTTTAAGTATTTCATAATTTTAAAATAAAAAAAATTAAATATTAAAATTTTTAATAACAAAATAGATAAAAGAAATTTTCATCTCAATAACTAATATACAAACTTAAAAAAAATTAAACATAATATAAAAGCCCAATATAATAAAAATAATATAGCAAAAATAAAAAAAAATATACAAATATAAAAAAATAAATAATTTAATATTTATTTACTAAAAAAGTAAATAAAAATCCATAAAAGAAAATTTTATCTTTTACACAATCTAATAAACATGTATAAATGAGGGATTTAAAACTTAATTTTTCAATATAATAATTTAACTCAGAGAAGATTTTAGAATGATTTAAAATTGATAAATTATTATTTCTAAAATAAAAAAACTAAAATATTATAATAATATATAATAATAATATAATAATCAATAAACATCCCAATAAAATTTTCTTTATAAAAAATATAAAAATTAAAATTATTATTATAGAAAAGCCTTAATAATATTTTTAGATTCCCCTTTTAAAGGAACTGCATTAACTCCATTTTCATTCCAAGCAGTAGATGGCATAATATTTAAATGATATAAATTATCAGTTAAAATTTTATCTTTTTTAGGTTTCATTTTCATTAATGAAGTAGACCAATGATCAACACTTTCACTTTTTTTTATTTTCCCTATTTCCATTATATCAATATTATTATTTTTTTTTCTTCTATCAACTGACTTATTTTTTTTCTTTTTTTTCTTATTTTTTTCATCTTCTAATTTTTTTTTCATTATATTTTCTTTATTTTCTTGCATTTTAATATTATATGAATATGTTCCTTTATTTATAAATTTTGCAGCAATTTTTTTATATTTTGGATTTTGATTTATATAAGGTTTAAAACTTGGTAAATTTTTTTCAATTATTAATTTTCTTTTTTTTTCCTTTTCATCTTTTTCTTTATATAATTTCTCATATATTGATTCATTGTTTTTTTTTTCATTTATATTATTCTTATAATTAATTGTCCTTATTATTTCAAGTGAACCTTCTGATAATTCAGGATGAAATTTACATTCTATTAAATCTTTATTATTAATTTCTAAAAAATTTTTCCTGAAAACATTTTCTTTTTTAATTTTTGAACTCCATTGAATTTGATTTTCATAAAACCTTTCTACAGAATATGATAGAGTTTTTAATCTTTTTTCTTCTGTTATTTCTTTTTTTGGTGAAGTAGATAAATTTAATTTATAACTATTTCTTAATTCTTCTAATTTTTTGTTTTTTGATTCTATTATATATTGTGTTCTTAAATATAATGGCATTTTTTTATCTGTTAAAGATATTATTATTGAATTTTTTGATATTTTTGGTGTTTCTTGTAATAAACTTTTTTCTTTTTCTTTTAATTCATTCCTTTCTTTTTCTATATTATATAATCTTTTTTGCTCTTTTATTTTATTTCTTGTTAAAAATTTTTCTAAATCAACTTTTTTTGATTTATGAAGTTCTTTTATATATTTTTGTTTTTGTTTTTCTTTTTCTTCTAATAATCTTTGTTGTCTAATTTTTTCTGCAAGAGACATTTTTTCATTTTCCTTTATTGTTAAATCTTCTGCTTTTTTATTTTCTTCAGAGGATAAAGAATTTTTTAAAGGAGTATCCTTATAAAAATTAATTAGTTCAGCAATCATTAATTAATATTATTTAAAAAAATAGAATAATTTTAAAAATAATATATAATTTTCATAATCAACATTTTTTAAAATATTTTATTTTTTGAATAATATTTTTATTTCTATTTTATTATAATTTATTGTTTTATAAGTCATTTTTATTTAATTGATTCATTTCTTTTTTTTTATAAAAAAAAATCATTTTTTCTAAATAATATTGATAATTAGATTTTATTAAACAAAAAATAATAAAAATTAAGTAAAATTGACAAAATATATTAAAAGATAAAAAATTATTTAATATTATAAAATAAAAATGAAAATTATTTTTAAAATAAATTTGAATATTTTTTTCAAATAAATGGACACATATAGTGAATTAGAATCAACAATATATATTCAAGATATTGGAATATATTTAGATATATTAAGACATGAATTTAATATAAAATTTAAAAACCCAAATTTAATGACAGAAATTTTGTTTTTTCAAACATATCATTTAGTTGATAATAATTCTCTATTTAATTATACATATATTTATAATTATTATCAATCACTCTTATTTTCACCATCGTATTATATAATAAATATAATATTAACAGAAAGAAATTATTTAAGTAGACTTTCAGAAAAAATTATAGGTTCAGAATTTTTTTTTGGAACATATAATGGAACAATAATATATGAAATAACTTCTGATATTTTATTTATAGATACTAGTGATTTAAAATTTAATCTTTATTTAGTTGATTGGAATATTATATCTCATAAAGGGAAACAAATTTTGGAAAATGCAACAAGAAAAGAAATAGAAAAATATGTAAGTATAGAAAATAAAAAAAATAGCTTTATAATTTCATCATATAAGAATATAGATAAAAGCACAAATAAAGGATATTATGAAAATACTATTATTTATCATTTTATTATTCATCCATGTTATTGCTTCAAAGAAGATGATTACAAAAAAATTGAAAATTATATTGATTCAAAAAATGAATTAGATAATAAAGAATTATTAAATTTAATTGATAAAATAAATGCAAATTATTTCAAAAATAAAAAAATATATTTAGATTCATATTTCACTCATTATATAGAAAAAAGAACATCTATTATTCAAAGAACAATAAATGTAATTTTTGCTAAATCAAATACTGAAAAAGCAAAAAATATTTTAGCATCTTTTATTCCAGAAAAAAATAATGAAGAATTTAAAGACATTATTTTAAAAAATTATATTATAGCTGAAAAAATATATACTCAAGAAATAAATGATTCATATAATGTAATTCCATCAAATAAAAACTTTATTGAAATAATTTATAAAAGAATAACTAAACATATAAAATCAGAAACAAAGTTTTTCAATTCATCATTAATACATTATAATTCATTAATAAATGATAATATTTCTTTATCAACATCATCAAATTTTATAATAAATGAAGAAATAAAAATAGAATATTATAGAAATACTTTTAACAATTTAGTAAAAAGTGAAATTGATTTATATGAAGATAAAATATATCAATTAATGGATAATTTTACAAACTCAATAAAAGAATATGTAATAAATGAAAAAAATACAATATCAAGAAAAATAAATTCAATAATATTTACAACAGAAAAAGATTTTAAATATTTATTAAAATCATATGAAACAATATTAATAAATTTAAAAGAAAAAACAAAAAATATAATAAAAGAATTAGACAACTTAAACATGAATCTTTTTACAAAATTAAACAATATAATAAAAGAAAATGGTATATCATCAAAAAATTACGATCAAATAATATCAGATTTAAAAATAGAATTAGATTTAAAAAACAGTGTTCAAAATTTATTTTCAAAAAAAGTAGAAGAATTTAAACAATTAGGAATATCAATTGGTATTTCTTCATCTTTAGGATTAGCAACAACTGGTTTTGTTTTTGGCTTAAATTCAGCATCAAGTTTTATAGGTTCTCAAATTATTGCAGGGGCTTTAGTCGGACCAATTGGAATTGTTGCTGGAGCTGCAATTTGTGCTGTTTCTTTTTTAGGTAGAACTCTTTATTTACAAAAAAAAAATAAAACTGATTTAATTAATTTGGAAAATGATTTAAAAAATGCTATTCAAATAAGTTTAGATTATGATTTATTAAATATTCAATATGCTTTTGAAGAAAATAAATGTTATATTGAAAGAAATTTAGTTCAAATTAAAATTTTTATTGAAATTCTTGTTAATAGAGCTATTATGAGTAAATCCAATTATTAATTAAAATTTTTTATTTATATAGGAAATGATATAGTTTATTAACTATAAAACTAATGTATTAATAATTAATATTTTATTATAGATTTGAAAAGAATTTTGATTTTTTTTGATTGATCATCAAAATAATTATTCTCTTCTTCTTCTATTATTATTCTATTAACAAATTTTTCCAATTTATATAAATTTAATGGAACTTTTCTAAATTTATAATATATTTCAGCATTTTTACTTGACAAACAAAGTAATTCTAATATTTTAATATCTTTATAAAGTTGATAAAAAATATAACAATCAAAAACATTTAAAAATTGTTTTACTTCTTCATGATTATCTTTCTTTGATTTCATATAATAACTACCATTTAATTCATTTTGTTTCATTTTTTCAATATTTAAAAGTACATTAGAATGGTCAATAACACTCATTTTATTGCTATTTTTTATTTCCATTCTATTTTTTGTTAAATTAATTGTTTGAGAGTCAAAAAAAAGATTTATATTTTTATTTATTTCAATATTTCTTATAACTTTATTTTTCTCATTATTATTATTGTATAAATTTTGTAAAGTTGAAAGTCTTATCTTTTCATTATCATCAAAATTAATTTCATTTTTAATATTTCTATAATAAGCAAATCTTTTTTTAAATTTTGAAAATATTTTTTTTTTCATAATCAATTTATTACTAAAATGAGCTAAAAATCTAAATATTAAATATAAAGTATGAAAATATCCCCCAAATTCAGAAATTAATCTTTCAATATCAAATCCTATAAAAATATATTTATATTTCCATCCAGAAAGTTTGAGTTTAATATGTAAACTTCCTTGATAAGGTGCAGAATAAGGACTTAATTTGCATTCAGAAATAGTTGAATAACTTTTTTCTTCATGAAATCTTTTATTAAAAAATAAAAAATTAAATTTATTATTATATTGAACACTTATTTCATCTACATTACAATCCAAATCATAATTAAACAAATTTATTTGATGAGTTTCCATCATATGTTTTTTATATGCAATTGGTTCAAAATAATTTGTATCATCAATATATATTTCATTATAAATAACAGTTAATCTTAATGCATAATTATATTTTTGAGAAATAATATATGTATCAAGAGTTCTTAATAAAAAAATATTTTCACTATCTTCAAGTATCATATTAGATAAATTATATTTATTACATGTATATGAAAGTACACCTCCTAATTTAATTTTAATTTTTTCAACATCAGATGTTTCACCTAATAAATTATCAGAAAAAGGTTCAAAAGATAAATAATTAAAAAAATCATCATATGTACTTTCAATACAAAATAATATTGTGATATTTCTTAACGAAATATCATGATTAGAATTAACTTTTTTTTCCATTATAACATTAAAATCTGATTTTGATATTATCCTATCAATTAACTGAAATATTTTGACAATCCCTAATATCATTAGAAGAATAGTTAATAATGCTCCATAAATACTTTTTATTTTTGTTCTACCAAAAAATCTAGGAGAATATACAATTCCAAATGTATCAATATTAATTAAAAATGAATAAAACTTTAATGAAAATTCTGAAGAAATTTGTTTTAACATTTTAAATTAATTATATCTATTATTATTTTAAATATAATAATTTATCACCAATGAAAGAAACAGCTTTTGATAATCTTTTTAATTATGATATAACAAATTATACTATTATGGATTTAGACTTTTTTGGAATTAAAATTAAACCTAATTTCTTTTTTCAAAAAACATATAAAACTTTATTAGGTTTATTTTTTTCATTAAGTTTTATTATTATAGTTATATGGGAAATAATTCTAAAATTTATTGATTTATCAGGTAAAAATTATTCATTTAATCAAACTTCAGAATATTTAAATGAAAAAAATTATATTTTACCTTCTTTTAATATTTCAATTTGTCCATCTAAAAGAGGATTAACAATGGATTTTTATTATTTTGGATATTTCCAAATTTCAAAAAATTATTTTCCATATTATCAAGATGAAGTGAATTATTATCAAGAAGGAAGTTCAATAATAAATAATTATACTTGTTATAAATATTATTTAAATAATTCAGAATTTTATACAACTGATAATCCATTTAATAGAACTGTTGCAAAAATGAATATTGCAGAAAGTTATGTTGGTGAAGAAGATGAACCAAGTGATTTACATTTATATGTTATTATTTCTGAATTATTTCCTGATAATTTTAATTTTAAAAAAAGAAAATTATCTTCTAAAACTTCTGTTTATGAAATACAAAATGTAGATTCAAATAATTTTGAAATGAATATTTTTTTTGATTCATATAGAATTAGAGAAAAAAATATTTTTTTTGGTTTTGAATTTAATAAATCAGACAAAAATTATACAAAAATTGTTCAAATTAATATTCAGAAAGTATCAAGAAGTAAGCTTGAAATGAATAGTTCAATAAAATTACATTATTCTGGAATTTATTTTACTCAAACATTTATTTTTTATAGATTTGAACATTTATTTGGTGAATTAGGTGGTTTTACTATTTTATTTTATACTATTTTTCAAAATTTAGTTGAAATTTTTGCTCAAGGAAAAGTAAAAAGAGGAATAATTAATCAAATAGAAAAAAATCATGAAATAAGACAAACATTAGGGAAATTAAGAACAGAAGATAAAGTAGATTTTAGAAGTAAAACTCTTATCTTTACATCAAAAAATATTGATGATGCAAAAAAAGAACTTAATGAAACAACTAAAAAATTAAATGCTGGAGTAAATTCTTTTTCTATGAAAAATTCTGGTAGTGAAAATCCACAATTGTTAAAAAAAAATAAAACTCTTTTATCAAATATTAATATTAAAATCCCAAAAAAGAATAATTATATTAGAGAAATAAATTCTTCGATTGTAAATTCAAGGAAAATATATGAAAATGAATATTATCAAATGACAAAATATATTGATTATTCATATTTTTATCAAACAATAAAAGAATTAAAAATAATAGAAATGTTATGTTTAAATGAGAATAATGTTCAATATTTTTATAATTTTAGAAATGAAATATTTGATATATATGAATTAGATCAAATGCTTGAAAGAGCCTCAATTTTAAATATTGAATCAGTTGAAGGTAATAAAATTTTTGATGATTATGAAATGAAATGTAAGATCTTTCAAAAATCTTTTTTTAATGAAATTCAATAGTTTATATATATATTGGATATAATAGATAAATTGGTTTAAATATATATAATATTGAAAATTATATTAATTGAATAATTAACAATATATTATATATAGATTTAATTTATATCATTAATAGATTTTGAATTTGTTTTCATATTATGCAATAATTTTAATATATCAGTACAAGGAACACTAAATTTTTTTTTCCCTTTGCTTTTCCTTTTTTCCTTTATATTATTTTTGATATTATTTGTAAAATTATTTTTAATATTTTTTGATGATTCTTTTATATCAGTTTGATTTAGTTTTTTTTCATCTTTATTTTTCATTAAAATATTTTTTTCTTCTTGTTGTATTTTATAAGCATTTCTTAAATTATCAAAATAACTTGTAATTCTTTTTCCCTTTTCATCTTCATCTTCATACTTAATTAATCCAGAAACTTTAACTCTTAACATCCTAATTTTAACTCCTTTTTCTAAAAGTTCTCTTAATAAATCAAATGCAGTTTCAAAAATTAAAATTCCACTTTGATATCCTTTGCTAATAGTTTTACCTTTAGAATTTTTTTTTTCTGTAATATTAGTAACTTCAACAGTAACAGTTTTACAATTGACTTTACTTCTTTCCATATCTTTCAAAACTCTCCTTGTTAAATTATCTAAAATTCCTCTTAAATAATTTATATCACCATTCATTTTAAAAGTAAAACTTCTAGAAATGGATTTTTCATCTTGAATTTCCCTATGTTCATAAGACCCAATTCCATAACAATTTTTCATATAAAAATCAAAAGATTCTTCATCTAAATAATATAAATCAACATATCTATTAATTAAATCTTCACATATAAAAATATTTAAATAATTTAACCTTTTTTCAGTCTTATTTCCAATGAATGGTATTTTCCTAATATTCATAGGTTTCATAAATTCAACAATAGAATCTTGATTAAACTTCAAATAAAAAAGTCCATCAGGTTTATTATAATCACTACAAATTTTTGCCAAAGTTTTATTAGAAGCAATACCAATAGAACAAGTTAACTTAGTAACATCATAAATTTTTTTTTTAATTTCCTTACCTAATTTAATAATATCATCTTCACATTTAATATTATGTTCAAAACAATATTTACTCAAATCAGCATAAGCTTCATCAAGTCCCATAGATTCATAATTATCATCATATTCCATAATAACATTCATAATTTTATCACTTTCAATATGATATTTATGAAAGTTTCCAGAAACAAATTTTAAATTAGGACATAATTTTTCAGCAATAAAACCAGGCATTGCACTTCTTACTCCATATTTTCTAGCTATATAATTTGATGTTGATATCATTGATTTATTACCAACACACATTGGAATCTTTCCTAATGATGGATTGTCTCTTATTTCTACTGCAGCATAAAACATATCCATATCTAAATGTAACCATATTTTATCAAAACGAATTTGACTTTTTAAAAATTCTAATCTTGAATCTGCTTTTTTTTTCACTTGGTTATATAAAATTTCTTGTTTGTGAAAGTTAATTAAATCTTTGTTTATTTTGTCTATTTCATCTTTTAGAATTTTTAATTCTTCTTCATTTTTTTTGAAAATACGAGAATTTTTTGTTGCTTCATATATTATTTCTGCTATTTTTTCCTTATCTAATCCCTCCATTCCTGCCTTTTCTGCTGTGAATACATAACTTAATTTTTCTTCTACTTGTTCATTGTTATTTTTTTCTTTTTCATTTTCCATTTGTTTAAAATTATTTCTAAATTAAAAAAATAAATATTTTTTTTTATTATAATAAATAAATATTTTATTTTTTTTTATTATTATAATTTTTTAAATAATTGTTTAATGCATAATAGTGAAGAAGAAATTACTGAATATAAAAAATCGTCATTTTCTCATTCTGATAGTGAAGAAAATGAAGATATTGGAAATGTATCTAAATTATTATATGAAAATGCTTTAGATAAATTTCAAAAAAAACAATATAAAAAAACTTTAATATATTTAGAAACAATTGAATATGAATTTGATAATTTTTATTATTGGAGAATTTTATTTTTACGATTAACATGTTATCAAATAATAATAGAATCAAAATTGAAAAAATATTATAATAAAACAAACATAACATCAGTAATAAAATATTTTAAATTATTTAATAAAGAAGCAGCAAAATTTTTTATTGAATTAAGAAAAGATCCTGAAAATGAAGAACATTTAAATAAATGTGAATGTATATTATCTTTAATTTTAAGACAATGTTATAATTATGCACAATTTTGTATTCATCAGCAATTATTATATGATTGTATAGCATTTTTATCATTAGGTGAAAGATTAATAAAAAATACATCTCATTTTTTCAAATCACCAGATACACATTTTTTTTCAGCTTCAATTTTATTATTTTTAAGTTCTTTATTTATAATTTCTGATAATTTTGGTATTGCAAAAAGATATATTATAATATGTTTAAAATTATCATATAAAGAATTAGAATTAAGATTAGATATTAATCAACCTTTTTCATTAATTGAATTAAATGAATATAAAGAAAATGAACAAAAACAAATTAATAAAATTTTTTTCAATATTGCAATTTGTTTTTATCATTTAGGAGTATGTAATGAACATGAATATGATTTTCAATCAGCATATCAATCATATAAACAAGCAAAATGGTTTGGTCAAGCAATTCCAAATCATGAATTAATTAATTTTGTTATTGCAATGTATAATATGGAAAAAAGAGAATTATTAAGATTAAATTTAATTCAATTTTTTAAAAATGAAGAAAAAAATGTTAAAGAAGAGAAAAAAAAACCTAAAATTAAATCAAAAATTTTGTTTGATGAAGAAACTAATATTAAAAAATATGAAAGATTAGAAAATTATCTTTCAAAAATGCATTTAAGAGAAGTTGATGATGATGATCCAGATTTACTTAATAAAGTTCATGGAAAACCTTTTAGTAAAAATGTTGGAATACCAACTAAGACAATTCATGTTCTTAATTATTTAATGGATGAAAAATTTACTGAAGTTATTGAAAAAATGAAAAAATTAGAAATTAATTGTTTGAGTATAAAAAATAAGGAAATAATACAAAAAAAAATTTTAAATATTAAAAATGAAGAAAGAATTAAAGATGAAGAAGAAAAAAAGAAAAAGGAAGAAAAGGAAAAAAAGAAAAAAGAAGATGAAGAAAAAAAGAAATTAGAAGATGAAGAAAAAAAAAAAACAAAAGAAAAGAAAAAAAA
>Ga0256407_10008864_pt1 | contig 14597 bp, 13 predicted proteins | sample RumenRJG_04DNA_FD_193489 | JGI IMG/M metagenome (GOLD analysis project Ga0256407, IMG submission 193489) | Bovine rumen microbial communities from Lethbridge, Alberta, Canada - RJG_04 | ecosystem: Host-associated > Mammals > Digestive system > Stomach > Rumen | place: Canada: Alberta... | reverse complement strand
ACTGTATGTTTTGAGGGCGGATTTTTTGAGAAGTACCTGCGAGAAAGCGGAAATGAATACTGAAAAAATCAGGATCGCAATGTAAAAAATCATTTTTCACTCTCCATTTTCTCTGTGCTTAGAATCATAATTCCAGAAAGAATAAGTACTGCTCCGATAATCATTTTGAATGAAATTTGTTCCCTAAAAATCATAAGACCGAAAATCATTCCCCAGACAATTGTAATTGATTTGTTAGCGATTGCTGTCGTAAGGGGAATTTTTTTGAGAACTTGCTGCCAGAGAATTGCATAGACAAAAAGTACTCCAAACACCACGCAGTAAAGCGCGATAAAGGGAATCGAAAGCATCTCGTATCGCGTGGCAACTTTCCCTAAAAGCGGGTAGAGACAGTAAACGAGAAACGCGGCGTGCATAAAGAGAATTGATGAAAACTTTGTGCTCGGAATCATAAATCTAGAAAAGTTTATATTTTATTACTTTGATTTTCAAGATTTTTGAGTCATCTCTTTCTTATATTCTGCAAAATCACGGATATATTCTTTGCCGTCATAGTGGGTATTCGCAAGCACGAGAAGAACTGAATCAGGAGAAAAATCGTACATCTCTTTCCAAATCATTTTTGGAATATAAACGGCTTCCATCGGTTTGTCCAGCTCTACTATTTCCTTTCGTGTTCCGTCTGTAATCATTACCTTGGATTTGCCTGCAACATTCACGAGGACGAATTCTGAGTTGCGGTTTGCATGCTGACCGCGAACGACGGTTGAATCCGAGCCATAGATATAAAAAGCACGAGCAATATCAAAAGGAATATCCTGACTGCCTTCGATAACGACAAGTTTTCCGCGCTCGTCTCCTAAATCCTTGAAATTCAAAAGTTTGTACATTTCGCTCATTTAGGCTGCTCCTTGTCGTTGATTCCGTAAGTGTTTTTGACCGTGAACTGTGGCGTTCCGTTCTGGTCAAGGTAGTTTTTGCCGATATATTCGCCGATTAACCCCAGAAATAAGGTTTGCAGACCGCCGAAGAAAAGAATGATTGCAACGAGTGAAGTCCAGCCACTTGCGATATCTGGATGCAAAATCTTGTCAATGATGAAGTAGATTGCCGTTGCTACAGAAAGCAACATTACGCCAGCTCCCAATCCCATCATGAAGCGCATCGGTTTTATCGAGAAGTTTACGAACATGCTCAGGCAAAGATGGATGAGTTTTCCGAGAGTATAGTTCGATTTTCCGGCCTCACGGGACTTGTGCTCAACGAATACCGAAGAATAACTGTTCGTTGCTCGGAGAATAAGACCGTCGATATAAGGGAACGGGCCTTTGTATTTGATGATTTCATTAATCAGCGCACGGTTTATGAGCTTGAACGAGCAGAGATAAAGATTTTTCGGCTTTCCGATTAACCATGTCGCAAGAATGTCGTTGATCTTGCTTCCGAGATTTCTGAAAAGCGAGTGCTTTTTTTTGTGGTATTTTGCATAAACGACGTCATAGCCTTTCTTTGCTTCATCCCATAATTTAAATATTTCTTCAGGAGGATTCTGCAAGTCGTCGTCAATTATTACGGCATAATCTCCAGTACAATAGTTGAGCGTGCACATGACGGCATTATGCTCGCCGTAGTTCCGCCTCAAATCTACAAAACGTATGTTGTCGTATTCAGAAACAAGTTTCTGACAAACTTCACTTGAATTGTCCCGGCTTCCGTCATTGGCCATTACAATTTCAAAGTCGTGTCCCTTAAATGTCTCCTGCAATTTTTCCACTAGCAGGGCAATTGTGTCTGCACCGTTATAAACTGGAATACAAATAGAAAGTTTCATATTCTGTCCTTTTACGCCTTAAATTTATTTATGACTTCGATTACTCGGCTGACTTCTTCTTCCGTCGTTCCGTAAGAAATAGGAAGGGAAAGAACCGTGTTGTGGATTTCCTCTGAAATCGGTGTGGCCTTTTGATTCTTAAAAATCTCCCTGTAGCCTTCCTGATTTATTGGTGCGACAGGGTAGTGGATTTCAGTTTTTATTCCATTGTCCAAAAGATATTGCTTAAGTTCATCTCTGGAATTGGAACGGATTTGGAAAATGTGATAAACGTCAAAATACCTGTCGTCAACAACCGGAAGGATAAACTTGCTTTTATCAAGTCCATCCTGGTACATTTTTGCAAGACGGCGTTTCTTCTCTGTAATTTCGTTGATATGCCGAAGTTTTACCCTCAAAAAGGCTGCCTGAATTTCATCCAGACGGGAATTGATTCCTGTGTATTTGTTGTGATAATGTTTTTCGGAACCGTAGTTGCGCCATGCCCGTGCCATTTGTGCAAGTTCTTCATTGTCGGTACAGATTGCGCCTGCATCGCCAAGGGCGCCAAGGTTTTTAGTCGGATAGAAACTGAAAGCCCCGAAATCTCCGAAAGAGCCTGTCATTTTGCCGTCAAATTTTGCTCCGTGTGACTGTGCGCAGTCTTCGACAAGGCGGAGATTGTGTTTTTTGCAGAAAGATGTGATTTTATCCATTTCACAGGCTTTTCCGTAAAGGTGAACGACAAGAACGGCAGATGTGTTCGGTGTAAGAGAGGACTCAAGCAGTTCTGGATTTATGTTGCAGCTTTTGATGTCCGGCTCTACAAGGACAGGATTTAAGCCAGCCTTTACAATTGCAAGTATTGAAGCTATGTATGTGTTCGACGGAACCAGAACGTCACTTCCTTTAGGAAGCTTTAAGCATTCAAGGGCGATAATCAGTGCATCAAGACCTGACGCCACGCCTATGCAGTGTTTCGTTCCGATGTATGAAGCAAATTCCTCTTCAAAGGATTTTACTTCCTGTCCGAGTACATACCAGCCTTTTTCAATGAATGCATTGAAAGCCGCTTTGAATTCAGATTCAAACTGGATGTTAGTACGTGCAAGATTTTCATATGGAATTGAAGCTGTTGAAGAATTTTTCATTTTAACCATCCTTTATTCGTGAATGTTGCTATAAAAAGTTAAGAAAAAAATCTTTTTTTCATTTTTTCGAATATAGCATCGGCTTTTTTTATCATTTTTGGCTCAATAAATTTCAACCTAAAATAGTCTATGATTGCACATAGAGAGAACATTACTGTTAAATCAAGTATTGCCCATAATGGGAAAAAAGGTGAAAGATACTGTTCATTAATTTTAAAAAAATCCCTGTAAAATACAGTTTTTACGGATGACACATGTATCAGGTATACACCAAATGTTGTTGATGCAACTGTGTTTATAAAATTATTGTATTTTAGTTTTATTGAAGAAAAAATAGAGAATAAATTCCATGCACAAAGTGGAATAAAAAAACTGTGCGTAAAAAAATAGAAAAGAAGTTTTACTATTTCCTGTTTTTTTGAATTTAATTCAACTGCATGATCAAAATGAAAATAATATATAGATATTAATCCCCAGAGAAAAACCGCGGAAAATAGATTCAGTGCAATGTTTTTCTTTTTTGAAGAATATAATCTAAAATATGCTCCGAAAATATAAAAGAAAAATGCAGGTATAAGTCCTATATCCGCGCCCAAAAATGTATCGGCTGAATACCAAAAGAACCAGCTTATAAATATAAAGAATTTAAAACCTGATTTGTTAAGTTTTTCCAAAAACAAATTGATGTATGGAACCGTAAGAATGAGCAGACAATATGCCGTGACAAACCACCATCTGCCGGAAGAAACAGGAACTAATATTTTTCTAAAAATAGCTTTCAAACTGCAATAATTAAAACTAAATCCACAAATCTTATCCAGCGAATACGGAATGATTAGGAATAGGGAAAGAAACCAGCCATAAAATATTGTTTCGAGAAAAACACGCTTAACAGAAGTTTTTTTCTTTCCTATAAGAAAATAGCCTGTAAGCATAAAAAATAGGGCAACGCCGATCCTTCCTCCTGGAAACATTATTGCGCCTGTTATTTTATTTGAAAAACTTCCCAGTTCATAATTTGATATTCCCTGTACAAGCAGATGATGAGTTATAATAATCACCATTGAAAAGATTCTGAGCAGTTCGAAATTTGATTCCCGTTTTGCTGGGTTTTCATTATGAGTTACTGTTATGTAGTTTTTTACCGTACTTAATTCTTCCATAAAAACTCTGATAATAAAAATTAATCCCGTGAGAATAAATCTCTTGTATATATTTTTTCTTTGCAATCCTGCAATTCATCGCTGATTCTGTTTGCAAGAATTAAATCGCTCTGTTTTTTAAATTCTGCAAGATTGTTGCATACTTCGTAACGCTCAAATTCTTTTGTGGAAAGAGTAGGCTCATAAATTATGACTTTTACGCCTTCGCCACGAAGTATTTTCATTACATCCTGAATCGAGCTCTGCCGGAAATTATCGCTGTTTGCCTTCATTGTAAGGCGGTAAATTCCTACTGTTTCCGGTTTCTTTTCAAGTACATGACGGGCTATGTATTCTTTCCGCGTTCTGTTTGACTCAACGATTGCGCTCATAAGGTTTTGCGGAATGTTTGCATAGTTTGCAAGGAGTTGCTTTGTGTCTTTTGGAAGGCAGTAACCTCCGTACCCGAATGAAGGATTGTTGTATCCGTCACCGATTCTCGGGTCAAGGCTTACTCCCTGAATAATCTGCTTTGTGTCCAGACCGTGCATTTCTGCGTAAGTATCAAGTTCATTAAAGTAGCTTACACGCAGTGCAAGATATGTATTTGCGAAAAGCTTGATGGCCTCTGCTTCTGTCGGGTGAGTAAAGAGGGTTGGAACATCTTTTTTTATTGCGCCCTGAATAAGAAGTTCTGCAAATGTGTGTGCGGCTTTTTCAAGTCGTTCGTTGTTTCGGGGAAATCCTACGACAATCCTGTTCGGATAAAGATTGTCATAAAGGGCATGTCCTTCCCGCAAAAATTCTGGTGCAAAAAGAATGTTCAAATCCTGATATCTTTTACTGATTTCTTCTGTATAACCGACTGGAATAGTCGATTTTATTATTATCACTGCATCCCTGTTGAATTTTTCGACCAGAGATAGAACTGCTTCAACAGAAGAGGTATCAAAATAATTTTTATGCGGATCATAGTTCGTAGGTGTTGAAATTATTATGAAATCAGCCTTTTCGTAAGCCTTTTGTGCATCCGTTGTAGCTGTGAGGGAAAGTTTCTTGGTTGCGAGGTATTCCTCGATTTCCTTGTCGATAATCGGAGATTTTTTATTGTTTATTAAATCAACTTTTGCCTGCACCAAATCAACAGCAAATACATCATTATGCTGGGCAAGCAAAATTGCATTTGAAAGACCTACGTATCCTGTTCCTGCTACTGTTATTTTCATTTATTTTTTCCTTTGAGCTTTTTTGCAAAACTTCGGCAAAAACCAATGCTGCCTTCAAGTATATTAAAAAATACAGGACAATGCAATTTAAGCTCAGCAAGCGTGAACATGAGCGGTGACTGGAGGACAGGAATGATGCGCTTGTCATTTAAAAGATGAACTTTTGTAAACTGGAATTTAGGATTTAAAATCATCTTCTGTATGTCGTCTGGAATCGTTCCTGATTCCTTTATGCGCTGCTGGATTGTTTTGTCAGCCAGTTTATAGTAGGAAATATAATTTTTCCCCGCAGCTTCGCTTGAAAAATAGTGAATGATTTTTGCATGTTCCAGAAATTCCAGTCCGCCCTGGCTTATCTGACAGTTCCATTCACCTGAAAGCTGCGTGTCTCCGAATCCGCATTTGTAGAAAGCTTCGTTAAAGGCTCCCTGATCATGATGGTCGTGCTTTACACGGAAGCTGTATTCCCAAAGCTCATGCCATTTTTTAAAGAATTTCCTTGATTTTTCAGTGTCACGGTAGAGTATTACTCCGCTGTTTATATGGAAGCCCTGTTTAGCGGTTCCTGTATAGCCCATTTTTTTTTCGCGCTTCAAGAAATAATCTTTATGCTTGTGCTCTGAAAGCGGAACATGACCGTCAAGAACAGCCGCAACAGGTAGTGTAATACTTTCAATTTCGGATAAAGGCTGGCAGATGATTGTATCACAGTCAATGAACAGAAAATCTCCTTTGATGTGCTCTGGAATTGTAGTCTTTAAAACACGTGAACGTTCCACATTTCCTGCTGAATCCGGGAAATCAACAGAAACTATTTCCGATATATATTTTTTGATTTCAGCTCTTTTTCCTTTAAAAGATTCCGCGGTTTTGTTGTCTGTAAGAACAATGATTTCAGCTTCGCTCATATAATGGCGGAGCGAAAAAGCGGACATAAGGCACTGCTCATAGTAGAGGTCTTTTTCAGTTGATGTTAATACATAGACATATTTCATAATTATTTTATTTTAGGAGATTTATATAGAACTCCGCAAGGTGTTGAAGATTTTTCATAGTTTTTTTCAACAAGCTGACGCATAATCCATGTGTCCCTTACGTTTTCTTCTTTATTTTTTGATGAATATCTTCCTCCGTTGTCTGGATTGCTTTCATCGAGAAGAAGAACATAATCTGGAAATTCATGGTTTTGAGATTCTTCATAATATAGCTTTAGCCTTTCATCATCACAGAAGAGCCGCCATGTTGTCGGGACTGCACACTTTACATTTGGGAATGCCGTGTATGCCCATGTCGCGACACCTGAAATGAAGATTCCTGTTTCATTGTTTTCATTATTTATTTTTTCCAGTAAAGAAAGCAGATTGTCATAATAATTTTTTCGTCCTATGCCGGTATACAGTCCTTTTGCAGGTCCTGACGTAATTTTTTCAACGGTGTTGTTTAATAGAGGAATGAATACAGAGCGCGGATAAAGTAATATATCCCTGTAAGTTAAATTTACACGATATAGCATTGTTGATAAGAAGAGTAGAAAAACCGGCAGAAATTTTTCGATTTTTCTTATTTTTGTTTCGATATGCAAATTGATTTCATCAATTGTTTTTAAAAAGATGAAAATTTCTCCAATTGCCGCTACTGCCATGCCTATTGAACAGACTCCGAACCCTGTATCAGACGCAAAACAGAAGAAATATGCAAGTATAAAGCCTGGAAATACAAAATACAGAAGTTCCTTTTTGTTTTCATTAAGAAAAGTTTTTAATTTGAAATCCTGATTGAGTAAGGCTGTGAAGATTGTAAAATGGAAAAAAGCCATTACAGCGGAACCACAGTCAAAATAAGTAAAAAATATTGCAAAGAAGCAGAATACATTAAGTCTGTGCAAAATTCGGATTTTTCTGGCTGTTAGTGCTATTTTTTTTATTTTTATTATTGAGTATGCAAAAATCATCGGAAGCCATTCTAATACATAAGGAAAAATCAAAAGCCTTGGCATTTTATACAGGCGCTTTATGGTAAGAATAATGTTGTGTTCATAGGAGGGATCATTATATGTATAACTAAGTCCTGAGAAAATATCTGATATTGAGTTTTTTCCACAAATAAAAATCAAATATATTATTCCAAGAAGAATCGTTCCGGCCCATATTAAAGCTATGTTTTTAAGCTGCTTACGAATTGTTTTGAATACTAGACATGTTATTGATATCAGAATATAGGGAACAACAAGAAAAGGATTGCACAAGATGGAACCTGCAAAACTGATTCCGGATATAAACAAAAATATCTTGCTGTATGATAATTCAAAGAAAGAAAAAAGACAAAGAAGTCCCAGCGTATATGTTGAAAAGCCAATCGTGTAGTATGAAGGACCGTTTAAGCATGCTCTGGAAAAAATAACTATAAGAGATGATGCAAAAAATGAAGCAGCTTTATTGTATTTTTTTGAAAGGACGAAATAGGCAAAAAATGCAATTAAAGTTTGAAATGTAACCGTTGCAATTCTAAAAAAAAGCACTAAACCGTCTGTGTTACCGTTCAGCTTCAAAAAAATTAAATAAAGAGGATAGAGGAGTGGAATATAAAACTGAGTAGGTGTCCAGTCGTCTATGATTAGTTTGTCGCCATGAATAATCCTGCTGATATTGGAAAGATACAGGCCCTCATCCGTCCAGGAGAAACCGTAGAACATGTTGTTGATTATCAGACATGAGGTAATTGCAATTAAAAAATATGGGAGCAATTTTTTTATAGATTTTATCATATAAAAAAATAATATCAGTAGTATTGCTTTTACTCAATAATGATATGTCTATAAAAATTGTCAATATTTTTGTCGAGTTCAATTTTATATGAAAGTTTATGAATGTCGCTCATACGGCAAAGTTGATTCCATCGTTCCTGTGTATACGGCTTATTCAGTTCTCTTTGCATGATGTGCGGCGGTAAATCTGGGAACCAAGGTATTTGTTCCCATTCATCTTTGTAAAACTCGCTTGCAAGTTTTACAAAGAAATAAATAAGAAAATAATGAATCATGTAATTATGTTTTTCCCAATACTTATAAAGTAAATCTCGTGTCAGAGTAAGAATGGGTTCCTTTTTTTCAGAAGATATGAACCAGCTTTGTGCAGCAATGCCAGGATCGTTTCGTTCATTAGTTTTGAAGACAAAAAGAGGTATGTTAAAAGCATAATCCGGCTTATTTGTGCAATAAACAGTGGAATCTATCCAGGTTCCACCGTATTTTATGAGCAACTCTAATCTAAGTAAATCTGAAAAATGTGTATTTGTAATAATACCTTTTTTGTATTTTTCTTTTATAAAATCCGGGAAGTCAACATAATCAAACATGTTTTTAGTTGTAATTATCCGAATTTCTTTATCGGGCATTTCACGGCGAATGGAAGCAAGACATGTTTTACATAATTCTGGAGCATTTTCCTCTCCCTGAAACCAGCACCACCAAATTATGTTGCTGTACTCATGCGTTTCATTTAATTGCTTTTTATAATTTTTCAGGAAAACTTCATATTTTGTTTTGAGATATGTAAAAATTATCCAATCCTTATTTGTTTTTTTTAGATTGCTGTCCATTTCCTTGAGGGTTAAATTAAACCAAAACTTTATGAAAAGATATCTGATATATGCAGTTGTTTTTTTCAATAAATCTTTATATTTTTTTGTTTTAAATAAGCTGTAAGCCTTTGAATATAAGTTTGCCATTTTATTACCTTTTAAAATTTTTTTGAATCTTTATATGCCTTAAAAAAAATTTGGAAATTTTTTAGCGGATGAATGGAATTTATACAGTTATCGAAAAACAAATCTCTGATATATTCTTCATGATAACTTTTGTATTGAGGGTACAATCGTTTTATGATAAAGGAATTTCTGATACAGTAATAATATCTTAAACTGCTGTATTTCGGATATCTTTTCCTGAAAAGAGTGAAGCCATGAGCTTCCCCAAAATGTTGATTCATGTAGATATCATTGAATTTTATAATCTTGAACCCTTTTTCAATAATTTTATAACAGAATTCATAGTCCACTTGATCAATAAAAAAGAATTCATTGAAGCCGCCTACAGTGCTCCAAACGGAAGTTTTTATGATGTTTGCGCTTGCTATACATCTTGGAGGAAAAGTTACAGAAGGCGGAAGCTTTTTTTTGCCAAATACAGCTCTCTTTAGCGGCCGAAGAAGTTTTTTAGGAATTTCTATCCAATGAAAAGTGTTTGTTATGTTTTCTGCCCTAAGGGAAAATGATGCAATGTTTATGTCTTTTTCTAAAAAATCATTAAATTTTTGTATATAGGATTTTATTTGTTCGCTTTCAAATATTGTGTCTTGATCCATTGTCATGGCCCATTCAAAACCGTCTTCACAAGCCTGTTTTAACCCAATATTCTGTGCACCGCCGATTCCACCTTTGTTTTTATTTGAAAAATAAACAGTATTCTTCAATTTTTCTGCAATCTCTGCATGTTCTGAGGAACTGTTATCAATAATATATATTTTTTCCATATACTCTGCGTAAGAATTTATATTTCTTATGACAGATTCTAATCTTATTTCTTCCGGATTATATAAAATAACAACGGCACAGATTTTCATAATAATACTCTTCTGTTTTTTTGATGTAATAAAATTACAGTTTTTATATTGTTTTGTCATCCATTTTGACATAATTTGCTTCAATATGGTATAAAGGACGAATGAATATTTCAAAAAACGATTCAGAAAGAATAACAAGTCTTAGATTTCTACTCATGTGTTTGGTTGTTTTTTTGCATGTTCAGACCGAAGATGGATATAATGGAAATATTTGCTTATATGTACAAAAAATTTTCACGGCATGTTCTTCGGATGCAGTAAATATTTTTTTCCTGATTTCTTCTTATTTGTTATTCTTGAAAGGTGATAGATATCCTGTAATGTTAAAGAAAAAAATGAAAAATGTCATTTTGCCATATTTTTTGTGGCCTGCATCTTTCCTTTTTTTTGTAAAAATCCTTCCAAAACTTATTGCATCAATTTTTTTTCCAGACAGATTGGATAATCCCTGGATTTTTTATACAAGTGATTGGACTTTTGTAGATTATTTCAGATTTTTTTTCTTTTACGCTGGAAAACTTCAGCACCCATATTGGTTGCAGTTTTGGTTTCTAAGACAGCTGATTTTCATGATTATTATTTCACCCCTTATATATTTTTTGGCACGTAAAACGGCTGTTGAGTTTTTGATAGCTCTTTTTGTTATTGCTGTAGGTGCTATTCCGGCAATAAATGATGTTGCTTTGTACATAGTATTTACTCCTTTATTATTTTTTTATATGGGAGCTTTATGCGCAATATATAATTTTTCTTTCTTTTCAATTGCAGATAAAGTTAAATGGTGGTCTCTGATAGTTTCTTTTTCTGTAGGATTTGTTTTATTAAATATCCTGAAAATGAATCTTGGATGGACTTTTTTAGTATTTTATATGTTTATAAAGTGTTTAATTTTATTAAAATTTAGCAGCTTCCTTGTTCAAAAAAATGAAAAAGACCTTGTGGGTACTAAAGTCTTTTCAATTTTAAAAAATCTTAGTGGATACTCCTTTTTTTTATATGCGATTCATTTGCATATATTGAATCCTTTCCTGTCATTCTTATATAAAAAATGCTTTACCATTGATAATGATTTAAAATTACTGGGACATTTTTTCTTTGTTTCTACGGGAGATATTATCCTTGCAGTTTTCCTGGGAATGCTTTTAAAAAGACTTGCTCCAAAAATATATAATCTTTATACAGGTGGAAGATAAAAGAGGGACCTCCTGAGATTTCTTTTTAAACTTTATATTGAAAATACAGCATTCTTATTTAGGGTAAAGAAGAAAAAATCATCTAAGTTTGAATTATAATAAGGATCTCCCTGATTTAACATTTTTTGCCATTTCTGTTTAAAAATGGAAAGTTCTGTTCGATTGCGGATTTTCTTTATAATTGTATCGTTTTGTCCTCTGCTTTCTGATTCATAGTGATATAATTCTGCATATGGAGTCCATACTATACGGTATCCGGCGTTTCTGATTTTTAAGCATAAATCCATGTCGTTGTATGCAATTTTATATATTTCTTCTAGCCCGCAAACATCCGTAAAGACTTTTCGTGGAATCATTATGCATGCAGCTGTTACGGCTGTATAATCTTGAACAGTTATCAGCCTGTCGTTATATCCGGTGCTGTCGCCTTCATAAAACTTAAACGAGTGATCAATATGTGAATTTGTAATTATTGCACCTGCATGTTGTATTTTTCCACTAGGAAAGTATAATTTTGCGCCGACTGCTCCTACCTGAGTTTGTTGTGAATACATAAGCATTTCTTCCAGCCAATTATCAGATATTACTTCTACATCATTGTTTAGAAGAAGAATATGATCACCTTTTGCATTTTCAAAACCAAAATTGTTTATTGCGGAATAATTAAATTCTTTTTCCCAATATAAAACTTTTATATAAGGTTCATCTTTTAAGAAATTATAATATTCAAAAGTTTCTGGTTCTTTTGAATTGTTTTCGATAATTATAATTTCATAATTCTTCCATGTACTTTTTCGTATTGAGTTAATACAAGTTTTCAATGTTTGCCAATGATCCTTACTTGGAATTATTATTGATACCAATGGATTTCCTACTATTGAATAACTTATTTTATGACAGTTTTTATTACTGCCTTTTGATACGGAAGCATTTATACCTGCCCGTTTGAAATGCATTTGAAGGGCTTGTAAATCATCTGCTTTTTTGAAAAATAAATCGTCCGTATCGTTTTCTTTTAATGTTCTTTCAAAATACAGGCATTTTGATATGTGAGAAATTTTTTCTGTTTTTTCTATAATTTTTAAGTATAAATCATAATCAGAAAAAACATTGTAAGAATCAATCTCTGCTAAAATAGTTTTCTTTAATGCAACGCAATGTCGTATGTAATTTGTTGAATAAAAATAATCAGGTGCAAAATCCGGCTTGAAATAAGTTTCATTTATTGAATGAATATTATCTTTATAGAAAGAACATTCATCACCATATATAAAATCTGCAGTTCCATTTTGTAGTAGACTTATAATTTCAAAAAAAGCCGAGGGGTGCAGTATGTCATTTTGATTTAATATAAAAATATATTCCCCTGTTGCCATATCAATATATTGATTTACTATAGATGATATTTCTTGTTGGTTATCAAAAGTTACGTATTTTATGCGAATATCTTTTTCCGCAAGTTTTTTACAATTTTCATTTCTTTTTTGATTTTTATCATTGCTAAAATCCAGAATAGTAAAATCCCAATTGGAATAAGTCTGGCTAAGTACTGATAGTGCCATGTCATGCAAATATTTAATATTCGTATTATGCAAAACTGTCACTATGCTAATATGGATGTTTTTATTGAACTGGTGATTTTTTTGGTTAATCCATTTTTCATGCGTGAGGCCGAATGCTTGATATGGTAATAATTCTCCATGCCGGAAAGTCCAAAAATATCTCATGGAAAAATTCTTGATATTTAAACTGTGGGAAAAAAGTTTTCTTTTTGTTTCTTTAATGAAATCTACAAAACTTCTGCAGGGACCTGTGAGTTTCCAAAAAAAGCTTTCCTGCATAGTCATTATTTGAGCTTTTAACAACTCATTTTCCAATAAAACATCTTCAATATTGCTCATTTATGCTGTCCAAAATAAAAAAAAATATTATTATGCATAATTAATAATATTGCTAAATATTAATGTATATTTTTTGTTTTGGCTAGTTACAACTAGAAGTGAGAAATCCATGGACATATTAAGTAAAAGCAAACGAATCCTTTATCTTGATGGAATAAAAGGGGTGGCATCTCTTTTTATTTTTTTTCATCACTTTATGATTCTTTTTTTTCCTGCATCCTATCATGGAGATGAAAAACCTTCTTTGCTGAATGGTTTTGATACATTACTTTCATCTTCTCCATTAGGAATAATAGTAAATGGAAATTTTTTTATGCACCTCTTTGTTTTTATAAGTGGATATGTCATAACAAGTCATGTCATTAATATGAAGATGGAAAAATTTGGTTTTTTTCATTTAAAACGTTATTTGAAGCTGTTCTTTGCTTTAGCTGTGTATACATTGATTTTTTTCATTTTTAATCTCGCTAATAATATCTATGGAAATGATTTCAAACAGATTTTAAAATCTGTATATAATTTGTTTTGTTCTCTCTTTATAGGAATCCTTTTTAGAGGTGAGACTTATTCCGGTACGAATCTATGGATGCTTAATTATATCTTTGTTGGTGGAATTTTTGTTTCAATTGTAGCCGCGCTCTGTTGGATTTTTGATGGAAGAAAAGTGTTCTTTATTCCGCTTGTTATTGGTTTTATTTTATTTTTGCAGCCATCTTTTGAGAATATCAATTGGGCAACTGTTTTCTGGGGTTGTGCATTGTGTTTGTATAATAAGTATTATCATGTGAATTTTAACAAATTCTGTTTAATCTTATTGATTGTAAGCTTGCTTTTAGGTGCATTTCCCTCAGGGGTGATTCCGAAAAATTTTTATAGATATATGCTCTTGCCGTACAAAGAATCATATTCATGTTTTTATTGGCATTCCGTTGCTTCGGTTCTATTCATATTATCTGTAACAAACAGCAATTTCCTTCAAAATTTGTTTTCGAAGAAAATTTTTCTAAAACTTGCTAAAATAAGTCTTTGGATTTATCTTCTTCAGATATTTTCCTTAATTCTTGCAGAATATATATACAATTCAATTAATTGTGAAAGTCACACAACAAAAGCATTATGTGCTTTTGTTGTGTCGTTTGTAGAATTAATTGGAACATCTGTTATTTTTGAAGTTTTTGTTTCCAACTTGGGAACAAAATTTATAAATTTAATTGTTTGTTTTTTAGAAAAAAAGTAAATGTTCCGTTTTTTTTATCAAAGAATCTATTTATTTTTTTCCCAATAGGGATAAAAATAATTTTAGTTGATATATATGCAAATACTATTACTGCTGATAAAGCTACAAAAAAATGAATAAAACTTGATAGGATATAATTGTCAATATTAAGATGAAAAAGAATTGGATAGGAATATTCTAGTATAATTCCATGAAAAATAAATGCCGAGTATGATATTTTTGCAAGAAATAGGCATAATTTTGATTCAAAAAAGCGTTGCATATATTTTAAATTTGAAACAGATATAAAAAAAAGTGTCGCTGCAATTGTATGATAAA
>Ga0256407_10008863_pt1 | contig 14597 bp, 11 predicted proteins | sample RumenRJG_04DNA_FD_193489 | JGI IMG/M metagenome (GOLD analysis project Ga0256407, IMG submission 193489) | Bovine rumen microbial communities from Lethbridge, Alberta, Canada - RJG_04 | ecosystem: Host-associated > Mammals > Digestive system > Stomach > Rumen | place: Canada: Alberta... | reverse complement strand
CAGTTTTTTACAATATTCGTTATCGCTTCCGATACCCATTTCTTATCGCATAACAAATTCATTTCTCTGCAATCCGAATGAGTGACCGTCACTTCTCTTAATTCCGCAAGTATCTCTGTTTTTTCTATACATATATTGAAAATTTCACCGACAGATACATTTTCGGCTTTCATTTTGACGGCATCTGCATCAAGCCTTGAAAGCGTCAACAGCGACTGCACAAGAAATATAATATGTGTCGAGGAATGTTTTACATCTGTCAGCAGTTCAAGTCTGACATCTTCGGGAATATTTTCATCTTCTATAAGCCTGTTGAGCATGACAGATACAGATGTCAAGGGCGTTTTCAGTTGATGGGAAATATCCGAGATACTGTTCTTCAAATTCATCTTGTCTTTCAGCAAATTTTCACTTTGCTCACGGAATTTTACGGTTGTCCTGTATATCTCATTCTTCAGCATGGAAAATTCATCTTCGGTGTTGGTTTCAATATCAAGGTCATAATCACCGTGATTGAGCCTTGAAAGATAGTCTGACAATTCAAAAGCAGTTTTTTTGTATTTTTTATGGCATAAAATGATAATAACTGAAATAAGCGTTCCTGTAAGCAGACATACAGAACTGCATAAAATCACCGTAATGACGGCATTTTTCTCATTCGGATATGCAAGCCAGTCTTTTTCGGTAATGCCGTAGTTTCTCAAAATCCTTTCAGTATCCTCCGTATGCTCCGAAATATTGAGAGAATCAATAATATCCTCGTCGGAAAGTTCGGGATATTTTTCTTTAATCGTTTCTATCAATCCAAGTTGTGTATAAAAGGTTGTTTTTCTGATATGTTCCATGCAGACGGAAGATATGATACAGCATATCAATGCCATCAAAAGCGTTACGGCAAATGCCGATAAAATATATCTGTTTTTCATACAGCCTCCATTTTATAGCCTATGCCCTTGACGGTTTTGATACTGTCCGTGCCGAGTTTGGAACGCAGTTTGCCTATATACACCGTCAGCGTATTGTCATTCACATAGTTTCCTGCCATATCCCAGATTTTTTCAAGAATGGATTCCCTTGAAACGATACTTCCGCAATTCTGCATAAGCATCAGCAAAAGTTTATATTCCAGTGCAGTCAGTTCGACAGGCTGTCCGTTTTGGGTTACAATGTGAGTTTTATAGTCAAGTGAAATACCCCCGACTTTGAGCAAGCTGTCAGACTGACTTTTTCGTTTGAATCTCCCCACTCTTGCCAGTAATTCCCTTGCGGAAAACGGCTTTGTGATATAGTCATCTCCGCCAAGCCGAAAACCGTTTACAATGCTGTCCTCGTCATCTCTTGCAGTGAGAAATATACACGGCGTGTCCGTGATATTTCTCAACTGCTCAAAGAGTTCAAAGCCGTCACCGTCGGGCAAGGTGATATCTATTATCATCAGGTCATATTTTTCGGCGGATTTTTCATAAGTTTCCTGACAGCTTTTGCACAAAGTCACTTTATACCCCTCCGATTCAAGCAGGAGTTTCAGTGACTTGGCAATTTTCCTGTCATCTTCTGTAATTAAAATATTCATACATTCTCATTTCTTATTGTTTCTATAATATTCTGTTTTTTGAGTTTGGAAACGGAGTAAAACATGATACTGCCGACAATCATTACTACCACTGTAATACTCAGAATCACCGCTGTCAGCGGAAAAATATATATGCTGTGCCCCGTATATGACATTTTCTCTATCAAAAAGTATATCAGCCAGCCCGTCAATAATCCGAAAGGTATGCCTATCAAAAGAGCCTTGAAAGAACAGAAAATACTTTCCAGAATAATCATTCGGTCAAATTCTTTTCCCGTCATGCCGACGGAACGGAGCATAGCAAATTCCTTTTGCCTTAATTTCATATTCGTTGAAACGGTATTGAAAATATTGGTAACACCTATCAAAGTTATCACTGCAATAAAGCCGTACACGAATATTTCGACAAGCAAAACTATTGCATTCATCATCTTGACATAGGCATCTATATTTTCAACATATATACCGCTTTTACCCATATTTCCGATATCCGATTCAAGCTGTATGCTGTTTGACGAGTTGATGAACATACCGCCGTATGTGAACCAACCTTCTATCGTATTCATATAGTCATCAAGCGGAATGATAATGGAACCGCTTCTTTCATAAATATTGACAAAATATTTTTCATCGAGAAGTTGGGCTGATGTAAGCTCCGCACCTATTTCAATGCTGACACTGCCCCTTTTGCCGTCATATTTGTCATCGGGATCCCACAATTTTATATTGCCGTTCAATGTCATTCCCACAGGATTTTTAAAAAACGGCTCATATATAACCTCTCTGCTGTCATCATCATGGATAATGGTTTTTCTGTTGTCGTTGACAAAAACCGCCTTGCCTTTGAGTTCTTCGGGAGTTTTGCCCGTAGATTTGATGATTTCTTTATATGCTGAATCATCAACCGCCATAATGCAAAGATTAGTTTTCAGTACTCCGTTTTCAATGCTGTAATTCATAATATCAGGCACACCGCCCGTTTTACTTTCATACAGTTTACTTTGCGGTATATCAAAAGAATATTCACGACATTGGAAACAATAACTCCATGTGTCCACATTTGAATTTTTCGCTATCTCTTCAAAGAAGTTTTTATATTCTTCGTTTCTGTTTTCCCTGTCTGCATAATTTGGAATTTCCAAATCTCCGTGATAATTGGGATCGGTTGAAGTTTCATCGACATTTGAAGTTTTCCACGAAGAGTGTGAATAATACTCAACGGACAAATTATAACCGTTTGTCGCAAATGTTTCGGAAACCTCACGGGATATTGAACCGACAGCGGTTGACGCTGCAAGAAAAATGGTAACACTCAATACAAGCGAAACTATCGTTGTACGGTACTGACGTTTACTGCGTTTCATATTTTTCCATGCGATACAGCCGCCCTCATGGAAAATCTTTCTTATCAGCTTCGGCACACGATAATTTTGGAAATTTTTAATTTCCCCCGAAAGCCTTACAGCGTCTATGGCAGACATTTTTGAAACACGCCATGCCGCCATCATGGAAGATACAAATACAGTCAGAATACCGAGAACTGCCGACAGCAAAACCGCCCATAACGGAATGGAAAATAAAAGTTCGTTTCCGTTGAGATTGTCTTTAAGGATATTTCCGCATATATTGACAAGGGCAAATGTAACACCTGTTCCCAAGCCTATTCCCAAAGGCACTCCGAATACCGTTAAAACAAGTCCCTCAAAAATAACGCTGTTTTTAATTTGTCGTGGAGTTGCACCGACTGCCGAAAGCATACCGAAAAGTTTTGTTTTTTCCGTGACCGATATGGAAATACTGTTTCTGATAATGAAAATGCTCATAAAAATAATTATCAATATCAAAACAGCTGCTGTTATCAGCATGGAAATATTCATTGTATTGTTAAAACCAATTCCCTTTGCCGTCAGTACAGCTTCATTATGTGTAAAACCTGTTATTCCGAAATCATTTCCGTCAGATACTTTTTTTGATGAAATGTCATATCCGTGAAAGAAACAATTTTCCACCTCTTTATCGCTTACACCGACAAGCTGTGCCGTAGCGGAAATATAATCCTTTTCTGCACTGTCCGTATAGTTTATCCACAATCTTTTGGGTGTACCGTTAAATTCATCAGTTGTCCATATATCCTTTACTTTATCTGTAAGCGTGTAAACATCTACACAAGCGGATTTGTAAAAGCAAGTGACCTTACTGCTTACAGAATCGAGTATTCCTACAACAGTATATTCCTTTTCTTTCTGTATTTCAAGCCTTTCACCGTCTGAATAAGATGTATCATAATAGAACAGTTCCGATAATAAAACCCTGTAACCCAGCCCCAATTTTATCTTGTCACCGATATGATATTTCTTTTCGGAATATTTTTCAAACATGGGTGAAAGAACTATCTCACTGTCATTTTCGGGAAATCTGCCCTCTGACAGCTTTGCATTGAAACAATTTTCCAATGCTCCCGCATTCAGACCATGCACAAGCACATACGGCTTATAGACGGATACATTTTCGGGGATTTCGGCAACACCTATATTTCGTTCATAATATACACCGTCAATATCACGGTTGCGTTTTATGTCCGCAATATTTTTATCATTGAAATCCCCTGTCAAAGTGACATCAAAATCTCCGTATGAATTGATACAGGCATAAATATAGCTTTGCCATGCACTCGTACCCATGCCCGATATGACCGTTATCAAGGCACATGAAAGCATAATTGCAATAATCGTCATAGCTGTACGGCTTTTGTGCATGAGCATATCTTTTAAAGCGAGTTTACGGATTGTTTTCATTTTCCGCCCTCCTCTGAAAGTCTGCCGTCACTCATAGTCAAAATCCTGTCAGCCTGTGCAGCTATCTCTAAATTGTGCGTTATCATAATAACAGTCTGTCCGAAATTTTTATTTGACATTTTCAAAAGACCGACTATATCTTCTGTTGCCTTTGAATCAAGATTTCCCGTAGGCTCATCTGCCAACAACAATGCAGGCTCCGTTATCAAAGCCCTTGCAATAGACACCCTCTGCTGTTGACCGCCCGAAAGCTGATTTGGCAGGCTATGGCGTTTATCTTCTATGCCAAGAGTTTTGAGAAGTTCATCAAGACGTTTGGAATCTGTTTTTCTTCCGTCAAGGTCAATGGGCAGAGTAATATTTTCCTCTGCTGTGAGTATCGGTATCAGATTATAGAACTGATATACGACACCAATCTGTCTGCGACGGAATATCGCCAGTTTTTCCGCATTCATTCCCGTTATTTCCTGACCGTCAACAAAAATATGTCCGCCTGTGGGAATATCCACACCGCCTATCATGTGCATAAGGGTACTTTTTCCGCTGCCGCTTGCTCCGACTATTGCAACAAATTCACCTTTTTCCACGCTGAAAGATACATGATCTACCGCATGAACGATATTTTCACCATTGCCGTAAGTTTTCACAAGATTTTCCACATTCAGAATTTTCATAAAATCCCTCCGATAATTGATTTTTACAGCATGATTATACCGTGTCTATGTGAATTTAAAGTTAATTTTTACGGCTTATAAAAGTCTTTTATTGATACACCTATTTTTCATAATAAAATACTTTTCCTGTCGGTCTGAACGGCAATACATGACCTTTCGGAATCAGAAATGCGTGTTCACGCTTTATCTTCAAATTCCTTTCAATATAGCCGTCTGTGATTATCAAAACAGGTCCGTCTTTCGGAAAATCTTTGGCATTTTCAAGAATATCCACAGCAGGCTGTAAAATCGTTCCGCCACGTCCCATGACTTCCACTCTGCCGGCAATTTCCTCCGGTGACATATAACCTTTGTCATAAGCCTCTGCATCACAAAAAATAACTCTTGCCTTTGGAACGTCTTTTGCATCGGCATAGCTTGCAATCGCTCCCAATGCTATCCCTATATCCTTTGCGGACATTGAACCCGATGTATCTATGACTACTCCGAAAGTTCGTCCTTCCGTCTGTGTATCATCAATAAAATATCTTGGTCGGGGTATATCGGGAGTGCTTGCCTGCCGTCTGCTTGGTCTTGCATAAGTGCGGTGCTTTTCTATCGGGGCAAAAAAATCATCAAACCACTTTGCCAATTTCACGTCCCAAGGGATAGGCGGCATTGCCAATGCCCTTATTTCTTCTATCAGTCCTGCCGGAATAAATCCTCTGCCGCTTGAAATCTGATATTCCAAGCCCTGCATAAGAGCATTTTTACAAAAATCATCAAGGCTTACACTGCCGTTTTTTCTCTCGCCTGCACCGATCATATCACCTTTGCCGTATCCACGAAATGTCATCAATTTTCGGTTTACCCTGATATTTCTGACAAGTTCATCATATATTTCCTCCGCTGACATTCCTTTCAAACTCTCGTCATACATCAAACCGTTTTCGGGCATTTCTCCGATATGCATTTCTGTCAGCCAGCCGTTCACAACATAGTCACAAGCTATATTCCATAAATAATGATCCCTGCCTTTTGAACGGTTGGCATGGTCAAGCCCTGCATGGAGGTATTCATGTGCAAGCACAAATTTCAGTTCCTCATTGGACAAGCCTGCGGCTGGATTTACATATATCTCTTTCAGTCCTGCGTCAACTGCCGCTATCTGTATTTCATTTTTTTCACAGTATTCACTGTCCTCGATAACTTTAAAATGTGCCGCAAGACCGCCCAACAGCGGAAAACTGTTGATAAACCAGTTGGCAGCCTGTCGGGAACGTGTATTATATTCCGATAAAATCTCCGCACTTGCGGCACTCTGTAAAACACTCTTTACAGAATGTTGCAAAGCGTATGCAAACTTCTCTTCAAAATAATCATTTGAACGCCATTTCCAGTCATGTTTATCCCATATATCCTCCAAATCAAATATATCATTGAATGTATATGTACCGAGAACTTTATATTGTTCGGCTTGTTCCCTGTGCTGTGACAGATATTCATAAATCGTCTGTTCATCTTTCAGACTGCCTTGAAACGTCTGTATAATATCCGCTTCCATAGGTACACCCTGAAATTTTATATCCTGCAAAAACTTCGTGATGTAAATATCACACGCAATATTCCATAAACGAATGTCAACGGCTTTTGAAACTTTATCGGGATTGGTATGCCCCAAGCCCCAATGCAGTATCAGATGTGCGATGATATAAGCCCATTCCTGCGGAGTGTGACGCTTGTTTTTGTTAAAAACCATATATCCTGCACTTGTCACATAAGCTGAACCGCTTTTTTCTTTATCATCAAAATCCCTTATCCTGTCATAATAGTTCATACAGCCGAAAAGAGGGTGCTTTTTGATAATATCCATTCCCTCAATGATAAATTGGGCTGACGGTGGGACTTTATTTTTGTTGCTTGATTTTTTAGACATAATTACTCCTGTTTCTGTATCAGTCGGGGCAGGTCACGGACTATTTCAACCATAAACCAGTCAGGCAGGGTTTTTCCGCTGTCATCAGATGCGACTAACTGTGCCAATTCAAAATTGATACTTGCCAATTCTTTGATAAGTGCCTTTGCCCTGTGCGTGAAAAATTGTGTATTGCTGTCAAGCTGTTCTTTGCTTTTCGGCAGTTCCAAAAGAAGTCTGTCACGGAATGACTGTGCAAGAAAATACAATACATCTCTGTCTTCGGGCTTTGCAGGCCAACGTGCGTCACCCTTGATAATATCCGACAGTAAATTTTTATTTCCGAGATGTTTCGTATAAGCCACAAACATTCCTGCGTGTGACGACGATATACAGCCGTAAGCAAGCGTTTTCAGCATTTGAGAGCCTGCCGAAAGTCCTGCTGTTTCAAATTCTTTGATAAGGTCACTTAAAGTATGCCATGAACGGGGCGTTGAAAAGGGTTCTTCCGTTTTGGGCGGAACGGAAAACAAATGTTCGGGGCGTGCCGTGATATAGTCCGTCACCCATTCGTGAATTCCTGCGGTATATGCCCACGAAAGCCATTGGTTTACATCAACTTTCAACTGCACATGAAACATTCTGTTTACCAGTGCAGACGACATTGTTTTGACAATGGCATTATCCTGAGCCCTGTTGCCTGCACCAATGACAACGCTTCCTTTCGGTAAGTGATACTCCCCTATCCTGCGTTCATAGATAAGGCTGTAAAAAGCCTTTTGCACCTCCTGTGAACAGGCATTCAGTTCATCTAAAAACAGAACATACGGCTCATTTCTTGCTATCATTTTAGGGGGCAGAAATTCCGATACATTGCCGTTAATTCTCGGAATACCGATAATATCTTCGGGGGCAAGCTGACTTCCCAAAAGCGATACACATTCCATGCCTACGTCCATAGCGAACTGTTCGACAAGTGCCGATTTGCCTATACCCGGTGCACCCCAGATAAATACAGGTCTTACGGGTGCGACTGTCAGTAATATTTCCGATAATTCTTCTTGAGTTACTTGTACTGGTAAATTCATAATTTTCTCCTTTATTCCGAATTTTTTTCTAAAATATCAAGTATAAATTTTTTATAATCCTCTCCATAGGGGATTTCAAGGTCTGCATAAAGTTCACGTCTTTTGACAATCGTTTTCTGCTCGGTAACAGGATTATAGCCCTCTTTGTCAACGTCCCTAAAATATATCCCTATACCTCTTTTCTGCCATGAGGGGAGATTATTATAGTTAATTCCTTTCTGAAACAGCAGTTCATTTTTATAACTTATACTTTTACCTTCAAGTTCAGCAGCAGCGGTATTTTGATTAACGCCTTCTTTACGGAGTGCCCAATAACAATGTGCATTTAAAGAATTTCTGTGAGAATCCTCCTGCCGCCACATGAAATAATCAGCCACTTTTTCCTTATTCGGAAGTGGTACTGTACGGCAGTCAAAGGTAGCTGCCCTACCCAAAAGAAGCGAAAATGCAGCACTTGCCTCTCCTGCCAAAGTTGTATTGATTTTCCTTACTTTTCTTCCAAAAGAATTGTCATTGAGATGAAACAGCAAAGATATTTCATCACTTTCGGTATAACCGTAAATCACTCTGAAACCGCACTGCATAAGTACCTTTACAGTTTCTATCATCATATCACGGAATTTTATATCGAAAGGTGCTTCAAATTTACATATTTCTTTCGTCAGACGAGTAAAAGAACGTCCGTCCAATCGTGTCACTATATACATATCAGGCAGTATAAATTGGTCAAGCGACTGCTCATATACACGCATCTGAGCATCAAAATCATCAAATTTCATTTTGTATCACCCCATTTCTTTATAATAAATTTGTTTTTTTCTATACAGACATAGTAAAGTTCATCAAAACCCTCATTATAATTCGGTATTTCCAATTTGGAATGAGTGCATATAATTGCGGTATCGGGAACTTTTGCTTTACCTGTACGGGTGCTGTTGCGTTCAATGCTCTCATTGATTGAGGAACGGAAATAATAGCCTATTACTCTGTAACCTGCATTTTTGGCGAGAGTAATATATTTTTCACGGTTTTCTTTTTTGGGATTTGTGTTATCCACTACAAATGACCTTTCATTTGCGATACATTCATTCAACAGTCTGTTTTCTTTATTTCGTGTACGCAGCGTGTCAAGATTAACATGAACAAACTCGCTGAAATTATCATGATAAAATGTAGATTTTCCGCTGGCTTGTATTCCTATAAAAATAATAGCTTTTTTCATTTTCTCTCCTCTTTTAGTTAAAATTCCTGCCAATAACTGTTAGCAATTTTCCAACAAATATCTGTCGGATCATGTTCTATAAGATAATCTATCATCATTTGTTCTGCCTCATCACACTTATGCCTGACAAGAAAACGTACTGCAAATTCTTTCAAAAAATGACTTGAACTTTCATTCGTCAAAATTTCCTTTACAATCATCATAGATTTTTTTAAATCTGTTCTTGCATAATAACTGATATAATACTTCAAACGGCTCATATCAATGTCATTTTTTGACAGCCAATCATCAATAACAGATTTCGTCAGCTCTGTATTATCTTTCTTTGCCACCAAATATCCCGATAATTCTTCAACTGTCGGATAACACTCCAAAAACATTCCGTCTTCACTGACAGGGAGATTATGATATTCTTCAAAAGTTATATTTTTAATCATTTTATCATCAGGCTTAAAATTCGGCAATTCTTTCATATTTATTTTTATATCACCAAAAACAGCAAATACTTCTTGCTTATTCATATCATTTAAAACGTATTGTATCGGAATAATTACAATGCTGTGCAGCATAGAACCTTTTAAAGCCGCTGCATAAGCTTTATGATGACCGTCAAGCAAAGCACATAAAAATCCGTATTGATAATAGGCAACTGCACGGGGAGCATTTTCCTTTTCTATCATATCAAGATAATACTTTGCCCTGTCGGTGTTCAAGCATAAATTTGACTGTGTAGGATAAATATATGCCGGAAAACCGCTTGTAACGTCCATAAAATCACTGTTATAATATTCAGGCGTTGCAGCTTCCATATAATCAGCTTTATCCTGCACATTCATAAAAAAATGATTTTCTCCATCTGTCGGATAAAGCATTGAATCTGCTATTATATAATATCCGTCATCAAGTAAACCAATGATAGAACTTATATTTTCTATTGACGTTTTCAGACTGACAAAAGGGCAGTTTACTTTATCTCTGATTTTTTGCATTTCCGGAGTATCAATTTTTTCGATACCGTATCCCCTTGCAATCATGGCGGAACAAGTTGGACAAATCGGATATTCTCCCTGAATAAGCGGTTTGCCGTTTAAAAGCAGTGTGGATTTTTGGCGGTAATCTTCATCATAATCTGTTGTTACACTTGTTAATACACCTTTTCCGTCTGATAATTCTATCAGAACAGCGGAATTGCACCAACTGTATTCTTCCATATTCAATTCTTTTATAATTTCCAATTTCATTTTATCACCTGATTTTTTAATAAAAAATGCACCTCTGCATTGAAACAGAAGTGCAAAAAATACATTATAAAACTGCCGGATAAGTGTGAAGATACAGCTATCCCACACAAACCCTTATCAAACGGCAAATTTCACAATTCTGTTTCGATATGATACCAATGTGATGTTTATTAGGTCGTATATTAAGCATAATCATGAAATTCACCCTTTCGTTAACATTATAGCGACACTATCATACAACTTTTTTTCACTTTTGTCAAGCAATAAATAAACATTCAGTCCCACCAGAATGACCAAACTTTTGAATTCATCAGCAAGCTTGCAAGAGGTTTGATTTCCTGCATACCTTGCTCAATTATGTCATTACAAAATCCATATTGTTCTTCTGCAAGTTTCAAAGCGTCAGACTTGTTTCCGACAGGCTCAAAACAATATAAATCCAAAGTATCACCCGAAATAACTGCAGGTACAGCTTTATGCAACTCATACCAATATTTGCAGACAGCCATCATATCCTCGGCATCGGGACATTCATTCCAGCCTCCAAACGGTATCCATGCAAAAATTTCCCATACATTCAAAGTAGGAATTTTTGCAATAATCAAATCTGCCGAAGATGAATTTTCCAAAATCATTTGTGATTTGATTGTGTCATCAAAATCTCCGTAAAGACTTGCCGTACTGCCGAAATACTTTTTGACAGCCTTAACCTGTTTTTTAAATCTGTTTCTCAAAAACTCCCTGCCGTAATCCAAATTCATGGACAACAGTTTATTTCTGTATGCATCAATATCTTCACTGTTTATTTCCAAAATTTCCGCAAGGCTGTCATCACAGCTCAGTATAACAGGTGTATAGCCGTACTTTCTGCCTTTTTCATATTCTTTCAAATACAGCTCCGTTATCTGCTCACCCGAATATGATTTGTCTATCTTTTCATAGTCACACCCAATATTTTTTACTATCATTGCAAGATTTTCCGAAAAGTTACTCATATTCTTTTCCCCCTTTATATTTCTGTTCCTATTATAACATGTCAAAAGGGAATTTTTTTGTATTTATCAAATTAACCGGCCGTCAGAAATTTCTATTTTTCGTTGGCAGAAATCGGCAATATTCATATCATGTGTAATGATAATAATAGTCTTGCCGTCATCATTCAGATTTTTGAAAAGTGCCATAATTTCGGCAGAAGTCTGTGTATCCAATGCTCCTGTCGGCTCATCGGCAAGTATGAATGACGGTTCGTTTATTATCGCTCTGGCAACGGCTACACGTTGTTTTTGCCCTCCCGAAAGCTGATTTACTTTTTTTGAAGCCTGTTCCGTAATGCCGACTTTTTTCAAAGCGTCCATTGCCAATTTTTTCATTTCACGAAAATTGTATCTGTTATTGAAATAAAGCGGAAGCATAACATTCATCAATACACTTTTATGTTCCAGTAAAGAAAAATCCTGCATAACAAATCCAATCTTTTGGTTGCGGAGTTTTGCAAGTCTGCTATCTCGCAATCCCGACGCTTCAACACCGTCAATCTTTAAACTCCCGCTGTCATAGCTGTCCAAAAGACCTATTATATTCATCAATGTTGATTTGCCTGCACCCGATTTTCCCGTAACAGCAAGCATTTCACCGTCTTTAATATCAAGGTCAATATCCTTTAATGCGTGAAATTTACTGTTTCCGATTTGATAGTATTTGTTCAGCTTGGAAATTTCAATCATGTCTGTTCCTCCTGTAAATTTCAATAGGTGTATTTTTTCTGTAAACGAGGAAAGGGAGTATCATTGTAATAAGAACAGTAAAAATACAGTAAGCAATAGAGAGAAAAATGTTATTGTAATCAACTATGCTTTTGTTGTAACCCATTTGACCGCTTTTATATAAACTGATTGTGTACGAAACATAGACTATATTTATCAACGTCGCAACAAGTGTGATAATGCTTATTTCGCAGAACAAATATCCAAAGCTTATTTTTCTGCTGCATCCGCACAGATAATATATCGTGTGTTCCCTCAGTTTTTTATAGGTGTTAAGTGTTGCAATACTGATAAGCAATACCGTTGATATAATTAAAAGAAATATAGGCGTTATCATTTCTTTTACAATATTTTCTTTGACCTCTTTTTCGGTATTATGCAGAATTTTATCATATTCTGCATAAGAGCCTGTACTGTCCATATAATCCCGCACTTTTTCTTTTTGCGAGGGTGTACAGTCAGTTTTGTATAGTACAAAATACGAGAAAGAAAGAGAGGATAGTATAGTATGTTTATCAAGCAAATCCCGAGTTTGTTTGTTGTCGTCAAAAATAACAATGTTAGCCTGTACAAGAAAATTTTGTGCAGAAACATCTTCCGAAATAGTATTGTAATCAGCCGACAAATACGGATAAGCAATTTTTCCGATAACATGAACTATCTGTTCTGTTATTTCGTGGTTATTTCCATAAAGCTTTATCGTAATATCACTGTCTATTGAAATATCATCAAAAATTGCTCCGCATATCACAACATTCGGAATATCATCTGTTTCAGTTTGCGATTGAAACCATTCTCCCTCTGAAAGCTGTTTTTGAAAAGCCTTTCTCATACTTTCGTTATACATACTCAAATTGATATTTGTTGAACGATATACGGCTGTACCATTTTGGGTGTAAGCAATGCTCTCTACTCCATCGAAAGCTGATATATTTTCTCGGATATTATTTGAGTATTCAAGCTGTTTATCGTATTCAAGCGGTAAAGATGATATATCAACCATAAAATAATCGCTGTTTTTAAGATATTCATTATCTATGATATACTTTGAGTGGTTGATATAGCGATATTGTCCGACAACATTTTGTACGGATATTAAAGCAACCGAAGTGATTACAACAAGCATAAGTGATGAAAACAAATTTTGAGAAAATGACGAAAAAAACAAATGCAGTCTTTTCATCGGTCAGACCTCCTTTATCTTTCTGATATTATTTGACCGGTAAACGAATATAAACGGTATCTGTATCAAAAAAGAAAGTCCGACAGACATAAGAAAAATTATCATGTAATCCTCAAAGTTATAGGTAATATTTTCATACATATTTGCTTTTGAAAAAATACTTCCATAAAACGATATGTGAAGAATGATTGCCGATACGGTGCAAAAAACGGTGATAAAAACATTTTCAAGTGTGTTCATCAGCAATATATGTTTTTTGGAAGCTCCGACCATCATAAAAACAGAATTTTCATATCTTGCCGAATCCATGATATATTTCAGCAGAAACATGAATGAAATGACAGACACAACAAAGACTGCCATTATCAAAGCAAAATCTTTCATAATATCCGAATCTTCCATGCCGTAAAGATGTGCAGGCGTTTTTACTTCAATATCGCTTTCAGGATACATTTGACCGAATGTTTCATTCAGAAAATCACCGTATCGGAACATCATATTTTTAGAAAGTTTTTGGGATAAACATATCCTGATACGGCAGGTTTTCAAACCCAAAGAAAAATATTTCTCGGCAGATATGCAGTAACTATCCGAATTTTTTACGGCTTGAAGTTCATTGCCTTTGACAGTTATATTTTCTGTTTTCCCCTTTGCCGTTTCATTGAGAGAGGTTTCAATTATCAATGCTTTATCGCTGTCGGGAAAGTTGAGGTAAAATGTGGGGTGTATTTCCGTAAAATCAATATCATTTTCGCCGTCAGCAGCAATAACGGAAGTCAGACAAATATCCTGTATATCATATTTTTGTTCAAAATCATTCAGTTTATCGAGTGATGATACAGTCACATCGACAGGAACGGTCAGATCCACCCTGTAAATGCGAAAAGATATGTCATCATCTGTAGAGCCGTTCTTGTAACTCAATACATTTCCGTAATAATATATCATCATGAAAATACAGACGATACTGCCAAGTATATATAAAATAAAAATCAGCTTGTTTTCGGAAAAATATGTGAATACTCTGCCAACGACCAATCTAATTGTTTTCATAGCGTATTCCTTTCTTGTCATGACAAAAAAAGAATACCAAATATTGATATTCAATACAAGCCACTATGTAAAAACGATTGTAAAAATGCAAAAACGATAGGAAAATTCCTA
>Ga0256407_10008862_pt1 | contig 14598 bp, 8 predicted proteins | sample RumenRJG_04DNA_FD_193489 | JGI IMG/M metagenome (GOLD analysis project Ga0256407, IMG submission 193489) | Bovine rumen microbial communities from Lethbridge, Alberta, Canada - RJG_04 | ecosystem: Host-associated > Mammals > Digestive system > Stomach > Rumen | place: Canada: Alberta | collected... | reverse complement strand
TTCAAGTTTATCAAAAAACTCTATAGATTCCTGAACGCTAAGCGCAGTAAGTTCGTAAATGTTTTTTCCGCCTACAGTTACGCCAAGTGCTTCCGGGCGAAGCCTTTTACCATGACAGCACGAACATTCGGAAACAGACATGTATTTTTCTTCTATACGAATACGCTGGTTTTCGCCCCATGCCTCTGTATAGCGGCGCTTCATGTCTGCAATTACGCCTGGCCAAGGTCTTTTATATTCGCTGTACCCTTCGCCGCTCTGCTTTTTATAAATCCAGTGAATATCCTTTTCCGGGTCTCCGTTCCAGAGATAGTCATATTGTTTTTCAGAAAGCTGGTTCAGCGGCGTATCAAGAGAAAAACCGCCTTCCTTTGCGACTGCTTCAAACAGCGAATGATTCCATTCACTTTCAGGATTATAGAATGTTATTCCGCCTTCGTTAAAACTTTTCCCTGGATCAGGAATTATTTTTTTCAGATCCCATTCCATTTTCTGGCCAAGTCCGGTACATTCTGGACAGGCACCAAACGGATTATTAAAGGAGAAAAGACGCGGCTGAAGTTCAGGAATAGAAATACCGCAGTCAGGACATGCATTTTTCTGGCTAAAAAAAACTTCTTCTTCACCATCTTCTGTTTTTTTAGTAACGATGATAATGCCCGAAGCACTTTCCAGCGCAGTTTCTACAGAATCTGCAAGGCGCTTGCGGCAGTCTGGATTCAAGATTATGCGGTCTACAATGATTTCGATTGTATGCTTTTTCTGCTTGTCCAACTTTACGTTTTCATCAAGGCTGGTCATGATTCCGTCTATGCGAGCCCTTATAAAACCAGACTTAAGCGCGTCCTCTAAAATCTTATTGTGTTCACCTTTTTTTCCGCGAATTACAGGAGCCAGAATCTGAATCTTTGTGTTTTCAGGCCACGACATGATTGAATCAATAATCTGATCTACAGACTGTTCTCGTATTTCCCTGCCGCACTGCGGACAGTGAGCATGTCCGGCTCTTGCAAAAAGAAGGCGGTAGTAATCGTAGATTTCTGTAATTGTTCCTACAGTAGAACGAGGGTTCTTATTTGTAGATTTCTGCTCAATTGAAATTGCCGGAGAAAGCCCTTCTATAAGGTCAACGTCAGGCTTATCCATTGTTCCCAAAAACTGGCGTGCATACGAAGAAAGGCTTTCCATATAGCGGCGCTGTCCTTCTGCAAAAAGAGTATCAAAAGCAAGGGAACTTTTGCCGGAACCACTCAAGCCGGAAATTACAACCAGCTTGTTTCTAGGTATATCAAGATCAATATTCTTTAAATTGTGCTCTCTGGCACCACGGATTGTAATCATTCCGTTTTTCAAAGTCTTATCCACAATAGATTAATTATAAAGAATTTACGCGACTACTTCAAACCTATTAAAAGACAATTAAAAAAAAATAACGGGAAAATCATTTTTCATAATAATAAAAAAAACTTCCAGAAATCCGAATATACAGATTCCCGGAAGTTTCGACAGGTTCAACCACCTCTAAATTAGCAGCATTGACACGTATTGCTAGATATTTGTGTATCCCATAAGATATTTATCAATTTCCCGTGCACATTCACGGCCTTCTGCAATAGCCCATACAACAAGGGACTGGCCACGGCGCATATCTCCGGCAGTAAATACTTTATTTACGCTTGTTTTATAGCCGTTTGGAGAAGCATAATCCGGTGTAGCATCACCTACAGAGGCAACAGTATTTCTTTCTGTAAGAGAAACGCCGAATGATTCCGGAGTATATTCTTCACAGCCAAGGAAGCCGGCAGCAACAAGAACCAGGTCAGCAGGAAGTTCCTTTTCTGTTCCCGGACGTTCGCACAGAGTACGTTTTCCATCAATATTCTTGAATTCAACTTCTACAGTTTTTACGCCGCAAACCTTTCCGTCTTTTGTAAGAACTTCTTTTACAGTTGTTTCATAAACGCGCGGATCCTTTCCAAAGAATGCAGCAGATTCTTCTGCACCGTAATCAGTCTTAAGGATCTTAGGCCACTGTGGCCATGGATTGTTCTTTGCACGTACAGACGGCGGACAAGGCATCATTTCTATCTGAGTTACGGATGCAGCACCAAGACGAATGCTTGTACCTGTACAGTCGTTTCCAGTATCACCACCGCCGACAACAATTACATTCTTTCCTTTTGGATCAAAGAATTTTCCGTCTTTAAGTTCAGAATTCAAAAGGCTCTTTGTAACAGACTTAAGAAAATCAACGGCATACATAAAGCCTTCTGCATCAGAACCACTTACAGAAAGAGCGCGCGCCTTTTTGGCACCGCAACAGAGAGCCACTGCATCGTAAGAATTCAAAATATCAGAAGCATCTACTGTCTTTCCAACATCCGCACCTGTAACAAATTCAACGCCCTCAGCCTTCATAAGGTTGATTCGCCTTTCGATTATGTGCTTTTCCAGCTTCATGTTAGGGATTCCGTACATAAGGAGTCCGCCGACACGGTCATCACGTTCATAAACAGTTACAGAATGTCCACGTCTGTTAAGAAGATCTGCACAAGCAAGACCGGCAGGACCGGAACCAATTACAGCAATCTTCTTTCCTGAACGAAGTTTTGGAACGCGTGGAACCATGTATCCTGACTCAAAGGCTTTTTCGATTATAAAAAGCTCGTTATCATGGATTGTAACTGCACTTTTTGTCGGTTCTGTTTCTGCATCTGAGCCTGAAGCACTTCCGCAGTTGCAGGCTTTTTCGCACAAAGCCGGGCAAACACGACCTGTAAATTCAGGAAAACTTGAAGTTTTCAAAAGGCGCCAGGCTGCCATATCATACTGACCGTTATACAATGCGTCGTTCCATTCCGGAATAAGGTTGTGCAAAGGACAGCCAGTAACCATGCCGGAAAGCTTTATTGCCGACTGGCACATTGGAACACCGCAGTTCATGCAGCGGGCAGCCTGTGCCTTGCGTTCTTCTGCCGGAAGAATTTCGTGAAATTCCTTAAAATTCTTTGCCCTGAGCAAAGGTGGAATGCATTCATTATCTTTTCTTTTATATTCTAAAAATCCTGTTGATTTTCCCATATCAAACTCCATAAATTATTCTGATTACGCTGACATCCGGGGAAAACTTAATTTCCCCGAACTTTCATCAGGCACAAGGTTTCTGACCCGTTGTTTCATAGAATGCTTCCAGAACTGCATCGTCGTGATTAAGTCCCCTTTCTTCAGCCTTGCTGATATGAGAAAGCATCTTCTGATAATCATTTGGAATAATCTTCTTGAAATCAGGAACGTATCTGTCAAAGTCAGAAAGAATCTTCTTTCCAAGTTCAGAACCTGTTTCCTTAACATGCTTTTCAACAAGATTCCGTACAATCTGAATGTCGTGTTCATCGCTGAGTTCAGACATTGTTACAAGCTGCTTGTTAAGCTTTCTGTAAAGCTCGTGGTTTACATCAAGTACATAGGCTGTTCCACCAGACATACCGGCAGCAATATTGCGTCCTGTTTCTCCAAGAATTACAACTGTACCGCCAGTCATATATTCAAGACCGTGATCACCGCAGCCTTCAACAACTGCAACAGCACCAGAGTTTCTTACGCAGAAACGTTCACCGGCAATACCGTTAATAAAGGCTTCTCCGCTTGTAGCACCGAACAGAGCAACGTTTCCGATGATGATGTTTTCTTCAGCCTTAAACGTTCTGTTTTCAGGAGCCTTAACAACAATTTTTCCGCCCGAAAGACCTTTTCCAAGGTAATCGTTTGAATCGCCAATAAGCTTAAGTGTAAGTCCCTTAGGAATGAATGCACCGAATGACTGTCCGCCGCCGCCCTGAGCGTTTACAACAAACGAATCTTCTTCCAGAGAGTTTCCGAATTTCTTCTGAATTTCTGAACCAAGGATTGTTCCCAAAGTTCTGTCTGTAGAAGAAACTGTAACTTCAAAGCTGCCCTTCTTTGATTTTGCTGCTTTTTCAAATGATTTAAGGAGAATCTTTTCATCAACAGTCTTTTCAAGTTCAAAGTTATATACGTCAGCAGGATCAAAATGATTTTTAGTTCCTTCCGGAGCCCTGTAACCGATAATTCTGCTTATATCAACAAGGGAAGCCCTTCTGAATCCCTGCTTATCCTTAAGCTTAAGGAGATCTGTTCGTCCGCACATTTCATCAAGAGTGCGTACACCAAGACGTGCCATATATTCCCTAAGTTCACGAGCAATAAAGAGCATGAAGTTTTCTACGTATTCAGGCTTTCCTGTAAAGCGCTTTCTTAGCGCACTGTTCTGTGTTGCAACACCGAACGGACATGTATCAAGATTGCAGACACGCATCATTGCACAACCCATGGAAATGAGCGGAGCTGTAGCAAAACCAAATTCTTCTGCACCAAGCAAAGCTGCAATTGCAACATCACGACCGCTCATAAGCTTACCGTCAGTTTCAATTACAACGCGGCTTCTAAGACCGTTCTGAATGAGTGTCTGGTGAGTTTCCGCAAGTCCAAGTTCCCACGGCAATCCCGCATGATGAATTGAAGAAATTGGAGCCGCACCAGTACCGCCGTCATGACCGGAAATAAGGATAACCTGGGCACCAGCCTTTGCAACACCGGCCGCAATAGTTCCAACACCAGCTTCACTTACAAGCTTTACAGAAATGCGGGCCGCACGGTTTGCATTCTTAAGGTCGTAAATAAGCTGTGCAAGGTCTTCAATAGAGTAAATATCGTGGTGCGGTGGCGGCGAAATAAGGGAAACACCAGGAGTTGCATATCTTGTCTTTGCAATCCACGGGTAAACCTTCTTTCCTGGAAGATGACCACCTTCACCAGGCTTAGCTCCCTGAGCCATCTTAATCTGAATTTCCTTTGCGCTCAAAAGATATTCTTCCGTAACGCCAAAGCGGCCGGAAGCAACCTGCTTGATTGCAGAGTTTGCATCAGTTCCAAGGCGCTCAGGTTTTTCTCCGCCTTCACCAGAGTTAGACTTACCGTGCAGGTGATTCATTGCAAGTGCCATACAACGATGAGCCTCTTCAGAAATTGAGCCGTAACTCATAGCACCTGTCTTAAAACGCTTCACAATTTCTGTTTCTGATTCAACTTCTTCAAGTGGAATTCCGCCGTTTTCCGGAAGGGCAAAATCAATCATAGCCCTTAAAGTGTGCGGATGAGCATTGTCGTCAACAAGAGCTGTATATTCCTTAAAGCGGTTGTAATCACCGTTTCTTGTAGCTTCCTGCAGAGCAATGATTGTTTCCGGACTGTAAAGGTGATCTTCTGCATTAGGACCGCGGCGCATCTTGTGCATGCCGACAGAATCAAGGTGAGTATCAACTTCAAGTCCAAGCGGATCAAATGCCCTGTTATGATGATAGATAAGGTCTTCTTCAATTTCCTTAAGCGTAATACCGCCTACACGGCTTACTGTGTTAGTAAAGTACGGTTCAATGACTTCCTTAGAAATACCGACTGCTTCAAAAATCTGTGCAGACTGATAGGACTGAATGGTAGAAATACCCATCTTTGCCGCAATCTTAACAATACCGTTAATAATTCCCTTATTGTAATCATCAATTGCAGTGTGATAATCCTTGTCCAAAAGCTTCTGGTCAATAAGTTCAGCAATACATTCATGGGCAAGATAAGGGTTTACAGCGCGCGCACCGTAGCCCAAAACCATTGCAGACTGATGAACATCGCGAATTTCTGCAGATTCAAGGATAATTGAAACAGCAGTACGTTTCTTTGTGCGTACAAGATGCTGTTCAACGGCAGAAACAGCAAGCAAAGAAGGAATTGCAACATGGTTACTGTCTACGCCGCGGTCAGAAAGAATGATTACATTCGAACCGTTTCTGTATTCACGGTCAACAGAAATCAAAAGTTCATCAAGAGCCTGTTTCAAAGAGCCGCCCTTATAGAACAGCAGGGAAACTACAGAAACCCCAAATCCCTTCTTTTTCATATTTTTAATCTTAAGGATATCAACACCTGTAAGAATAGGATTATTGATTTCAAGAACAGTACAGTTGTTGCCCTGACACTTCAAAAGGTTACCGTCAGAACCGACATAAACAGTCGTATCAGTTACAATCTTTTCACGCAGAGAGTCAAACGGAGGGTTTGTAACCTGTGCAAAAAGCTGCTTGAAATAAGAATAAAGACTCGGATGCTTGTCGCTCATACATGCAAGCGGAGTATCGACACCCATAGCACCAGTCGGCTCAATTCCGTTCTTAGCCATAGGCAGAACCATTTCGTTTACATCTTCATAGTTCCAGCCAAAAGCCTTGTAAAGCCTGTCGCGTTCTTCCTGTGAATATACAGGAATCTTTTTGTTAGGAATAGAGAGTTCAGCAAGGTGAACAAGATTAGTATCAAGCCATTCCCCGTAAGGATGAGCGCCGGCATACATCTTTTTACATTCTTCATCAGAAACAATCTTTTTATTAATCATGTCTACAAGAAGAATGCGTCCCGGCTGCAGGCGAGACTTTTTCAGTATATTTTCTTCAGGAATATCAAGACATCCAACTTCAGAAGAAAGGATAAGCATTCCGTCCTTAGTAATATAGTAGCGGCTAGGCCTTAAACCGTTGCGGTCAAGAGTAGCACCAAGAACATCACCGTCAGAGAAAAGAACAGCCGCAGGACCGTCCCAAGGTTCCATCATAGTTGCGTAATAGTGATAGAAATCCTTTTTGTCAGAAGGCATAGTGCTGTCATTTTTCCATGGTTCAGGAATACAGATCATTACAGCAAGCGGAAGCGGAAGTCCGTTCATTACAAGGAATTCCAAAGTATTATCAAGCATTGCAGAGTCAGAACCAGTAGTATCAACAGCCGGCAGAACCTTCTTCATGTCAACATCAGAAAGAACTTCCGAACTCAAAGTTTCTTCACGTGCAAGCATTCTGTCCGCATTACCGCGGATAGTATTAATTTCACCGTTATGGGCAATAAAGCGGTTCGGATGAGCGCGCTGCCAGCTTGGCTGAGTATTAGTAGAAAAGCGCGAATGAACCACAGCGACAGCAGAAACATAATCTTCAGACTGAAGGTCATAATAGAAAGTTCTTAACTGCTGAACAAGGAACATACCTTTATAAACAATAGTCCTGCTGGAAAGAGATGCAACATAAGTTTCCGGAGCAGAATGTTCAAACTGTCTTCTTAAAATATACAGGCGTCGGTCAAAAGCCAGACCTTTCTCAGCATCTTCAGGACGAGCAACAAACCCCTGCATGATGCAAGGCATGCATTCCCTTGCCTTAGAACCAAGAACAGCTTCATTTACAGGAACCTTTCTCCAACCAAGGAATTTAAGCCCTTCCTTGGAACAAAGCTCTTCAAACAGCCTCTGAGTCTTAGCGCGGATAAGCTCATCACAAGGGAAGAAGAACATACCAACTCCATAATCCCTTGCGTCCCCCAGCTTAATGCCAATCTCAAGTGCCGCCTTAGAAAAAAATTCCTGAGAAACCTGAACCAGAATACCTACTCCGTCTCCAGTTTCTCCAGCCGCGTCTTTACCGGCACGATGCTCCAGTTTTTCAACAATACCAAGAGCATTTTCAACAATCTGTCTGGAAGCATGACCATCAATATTCGCCACCGCTCCAATACCACAGTTATCATGCTCAAAACACGACTCATACAATGATTTTTCCATAAATAACCCCTGTAAAGTAATTTCTTACCCGGCAATTTTCCATTCAGGCAAAAAAAATGGCGATGCAGACAATACACCCGCGTATTGTCTGCATCGCCATTGATGCTTAGGCTTATACTAGTGAATCTCAATAACAGTGTCAACTTGTTTTCTTTTTTTTCTTATACGGGCGCAGATGTTTTGCAATTCGCCTTCCGGGGCCCGCTAACGCTTGGTCTTTTGCTCCGCAAAATCCTGTCAGAATAAAATTACAAAATACTTTTGTAATTTTATTCCACACCCCTCCACGCTCAGCGCAGCCTTTTCATAAACAAAAAAAAATCAAAAAATTTTTAAAAATTTTGATTCAGCTCATTGACACAACATACTGTTCTTTGCTATATTACATACATCGCAACGCGATACGGACGGTTAGCTCAGCTGGTACGAGCGTCTGGTTTACACCCAGAATGTCGGGAGTTCGATCCTCTCACCGTCCACTAAGGTTCTCTGAAAATGAGAACCTTTTTTATTTTAAACCAATTATTCTGTACTGCGAACTCCCGACCCTACCGGGTCGTCGGTATGGCACAGCCATACCGAGCGCGGTTTTTTGGTAAATCCTAAAAAATTGCTGGCGCAATTTTTTTTAACGGATTTCCTATTAGACGCAAGTTCGATCCTCTCACCGTCCACTAAGGTTCTCTGAAAATGAGAACCTTTTTTATTTTTAAACCAATTATTCTGTACTGCGAACTCCCGACCCTACCAGGTCGCCGGTATGGCACAGCCATACCGAGCGCGATTTTTTTGTTAATCCTAAAAAATTGCTAGCGCAATTTTTTTACATTAATCCCACCACACAAAAAAAAACACCCGAAGAGCAAGCCTTCAGGTGTTTCATATCAAGTATTTAACACTGATTATTTATGACAAATCTTTGCCTGACATTCTTTGTAGATTGCAGATGTCTGAGCAACAACGTCAGCCGGGATTTCCTTAATGTTTGGGTCTCCAGCAAGGTTGTTTGCTTTAAGCCAGTCGCGTACAAACTGCTTGTCGTAGCTTGCAGGACTTCCACCTACCTTGTACTTGCTCAAATCCCAGAAGCGGCTTGAATCCGGAGTAAGAACTTCATCGCCAAGAACAAGTTCACCGTTTTCATCAAGACCAAATTCAAATTTTGTATCAGCAATGATGATTCCGTTTTTGTAAGCGTGTTCGTAGCACTTCTTGTAAACTGCAAGGGCAGCTTTTTCAATCTTAGTTCCAAGTTCTTCGCCAAGATCTTTTTTCATATATTCAAGAGTAACGTTAATGTCGTGACCTTCAGCAGCTTTTGTAGAAGGAGTTACGATTGGTTCGTCGAGTTTTTCTGCTTCCTGATAAGTCTTGTCAAAGCTGTGGCCAAGGAATGGTTCACCCTTCTTGTAAGCTTCGTACATAGAACCGAACATGTAACCGCGTACGATTACTTCATAAGGAATCATCTTAAGCTTCTTTACAAGGATAGTGCGGCCTTCGTATTCCGGTTTCTGAAATTCAGCAGGCATGTCCTTAAGGTCAGAAGAAATCATGTGATTCTTCACGATGTCTCCAGTGTAATCAAACCAGAAATTAGAAAGAGCATTCAAAACCTTACCCTTATCTGTAATAAGAGTTGGAAGGATTACATCAAATGCACTCAGGCGGTCTGTAGTAACAATGACCATTCGTCCGTCTTCAAGATCATAAACTTCGCGAACTTTTCCGCTAGCGTATTTTTTCATTTCAAAAACCTCTATAAAAATTTAATTTATTTTCAACAGCCAAAACGAATATTAACGATTTGCTTAATCCTTTTCAACAGGAGGCATTTTTGCAAATCGGTTTATCAAGTACAAAATCAAAAGAAAAACAAATGCTCCAAACACTGCCCCCACAGTGTCTGCCATCCAGTCAAAAACTGAACAGCTTCTGCCGGGCGTAAAGCTCTGGTGAATCTCGTCAACTATTCCATAAACGCTTACGATCACAGATGGAATCCAAAACGCTCTCTTTTCCCGTATGCGGCACGCAAAAGAAACCCACAGGCTTAAAAAGCCAAAGCACACAAGATGAACCAGCTTGTCTGCATTCCAGAATTCCGGCATCTGCTCAATTGTTTCCTGACTCGAAAGATACCAGCTGGCACTAAAAATAAGGGCCGCCGGAATCCAGTATAAAATCCTTTTTACCGCATGCATCTTAGAAAAAATACCTTCCTTCCTGCCTGCTTTTTACAAAGAAAAGAACAAGAGCACCTGCCGAATAGACAACAGAAACAGCATAAACTGCAATTTCTGCAATATTCAAAAGCCACATTGTTTCAAGAACAGCCGGTAAAACCGATGCCACCAGAAAACAGATTGAATTTACAGTACATACAGCTCCTTTTTTTTCATTTATTCCGTAAAAGAAATTATTTACAAAAACAGAGCAGTAAAAAATCATTGAAAGGCACAAAACAGGCTTTACAAAAAGGAAGAAAAATCCCTTTAATGCCGAAGCGTCTGCATAAATGCAGTACGGCATGTAGATTGCAAAGAAAGCCGCCGTCAAAGGGAAAAAAGCCTTAAGTCGAACCGAAAGTTCATCCTTTGTGCACAGAAAATAAACTGCATAAAGAAGAACCATTGGAACAAAATAAAATTTTAGGAAAAAATACAGAAAATTCGACAGAAACGAATATTCAGGAATTCTGTGCATGTAAGAAAAGAACGCTGTGCAGGCGCTTACAAGAATTCCACTTAAACCGCCGCAAAGTACAATAAGATTTACAAAACGATTTCCAGCCTTAATGCATGTATATGTAAGAACTGCCGGAATCAAGGCAAACATAAATATTAAATACATGGGTATAAGGTATCATATTAAGAATTGAATTTAAAGATTAAAACAGCCGTAATTTCATGTTTAATGTCATTGCAATAAAAAAAATAGCTACCAGTCAAAAAACGTCTGTCAAAACCGCCCGCTAGCGGGCTACATGCTGCGATGCCTTGAAACCATACAGTTTGCCGCTCACGCGGCAGCCTCGCAGGATGTTTTTGCCAGACGTTTTTCTCCTTCCCGCTATTTTTTTTACAATATGCGAAAACAAGAATTTATGGCAAAACCGACCAGATATTAGCAGATTTCGCAGATCCAGCCGTCTGGAGCTTTGATTTCGCCCATCTGGATTCCGGTAAGGGTTTCGCGGAGTTTTCCGAGAACTGGACCGATTGAATCCATTCCGGCAGGAACAAGGATTTCCTTGTCGTGGTCTACGATTTTACCAATAGGACTGATTACGGCAGCTGTACCGCAGAGACCAACTTCTGCAAAGTCAGCAAGTTCATTCTTGTTTACCTGGCGTTCTTCTACTTCAATGTTCAGGTAATCTTTTGCAACCTGAAGCAGAGAACGGCGAGTAATAGAAGGAAGAATTGAATTAGATTTTGGTGTTACAAGCTTTCCATCTTTTGTAACGAACAGGATGTTTGCGCCACCAGTTTCTTCAATATAAGTATGAGTTGCAGGATCTGTATACATGTTTTCTGCAAATCCTTTTTTGTGAGCGTCTACAATGTTATGAAGGCTCATTGCGTAGTTCAATCCGGCCTTAATGTCACCAGTTCCATGTGGAGCGGCACGATCAAGGTCAGAAATGCGTACTGTAATAGGCTTTACGCCGCCTTTAAAATATGGTCCAACCGGAGTTACCAGAATGCGGAACTGATATTCATCAGCAGGTTTTACACCGATAACTGCATTTGAACCGAACATATAAGGACGAATATAAAGTGTTGCTCCGCTTCCGAAAGGAGGAACCCAGCCGGCATTAGCCTTAACAACATCCTTTACAGCCTGAATAAATTTATCTTTTGGGAAAACCGGCATTTCAAGACGTTCACAACTGTCCTTCATGCGGTCTGCGTTCAAGTCAGGGCGGAAGCAGACGATTTTACCCTCTTTTGTTGTGTAAGCCTTAAGACCTTCAAAACAAGTCTGAGCATACTGAAGGACGCCTGCACATTCGTTCAGTTTAATAGTATTGTCTTTTGTAAGCTTTCCGTTGTCCCATGAACCATTCTTGTAATATGAAACAAAACGCTTGTCTGTCTTCATGTATCCGAAAGGCAAGTTTGACCAATCAAGATTTTTCTTTCCCATTTTATAGAACCTCGCTTAGCCCTGCATATTTGAGGGTATGTTTTACAGTACCACTTGCAGGACGTTTTTTCAATAATAATTATACAGTTAAATATAAAAAAGCCGGGAAAAATTCCCGGCCTTTCGCAAGTGCTATTTAATCTTTCTAAGGAACGCGTCCTTATATCCGTACGAACGGAAGCGATTCAAAACTGTTCCATATTCGTCCATTGTAAGCGAACCGATTAGGAACTGGTAGCCTTTCCCATTAGAAAGAGGAACCAAAGTGATTGGATACTGCTTTCCGTACTTACCGATTGTAGCGCGGATATTATTTTCGTCACCAAGCATTGCAATCTGAACGTAGAATTTGCCTTTTTCAAGATCAGCCATACTTGAAACTTTGTATTTTTCAAGATCAAATACATCTTTAGAAACTTCTGCCACCGGAACAGCCTCCTTTTCTTCTGTCTTTTCAACAGTTTCAGAAACGGCATTTACCGGTGGATTAGCAGCAGCCGGAACAAGTACAATCGGTTCATAAACTTCGTCATCTTCCGTAACAGCAGCTGCAACTGTTTCTTCAACCTTTTCTTCTGTTTCAGCGTCAGTTTCTGCAACTACAGATTCTTCTGCTTCAACCTCTGACTCTGTTTCTTCCTTTATTTCTGCAATTTCATCAGAATCATCAGGAACATAAGGTGAATCATAGCCTTCTTCCGCATTAAGTTCTTCATCAAACGGTTCAGAAACCTTTTCCTTATTTCCAGAAAGATCTGCAAGTTCGTCTGCTTCTACGTATTCAGGAGCAATCACTTCTGAATCATCAATTACAGTGTATGGAAGGGCTTCGGCAGCCTTTTCTTCTTCCTTTTCTGCATAAATGTCTTCTGTAGGAGTAATTACAGTTACAGTTTCTTCTGGTTCTTCTTCTATATCTGCAAGTTCATCAAATTCTTTTTCTGCAACTGCTTCCTTTGGATTTTCTTCAATTACACCGGAAATAAAGTCGTCTTCTACAAGTTCTGCATCAGAATCAACGGAAGTTTCTGCAATAATTTCTTCTTCCTTTGGTTCTTCTGTAACATTTTTAGAAGCGATGGCAAAAGGATTATCAGAAGAAGCTTTTTCTTCTACTCCGGCAACAAAATCATCATCATCAAAAGAATTTACATCTTCTGAAGCAGTTCCGATTACAGCAGTTCCGGCTACGGCTTCATCAAGCTGCCCTGTACGCTTTGTAATCTTTACAACATTATTTACTTCTTTAGAAATTCCAAGTTCGCCGGCAGCTTCCGGAGAAAGGAGGATTGCAATTCCCTCTTCTGCAGGAATGGCGCCTATTACAAGAATATCTACTGTCTTTTTAGTAGAAAGACTTGTTACGCTGATTGAATCTCCCGGGAGATAACCGAATGCACGTGCAAAAAGTCCCTGAGGCAGTACATCCTTATCAGCAACAACAGCCCTGCCGTCCAAAGAAGGACTGAAAGAAGTTAAAATTGTTCCACACAATAAAACTGAACATATAATTCCGATTAATCTTTTCATATATTCTCCCAAAAACTGCACTTAAGATCTTTTTCTTAAAACATTATTTAAATGAACTGCAAATTCACTTGCAAATTCCCGAACATTTTTTTCATTATCTGCAAGGACTTCTTTTTCTACACCGGTGCAGCCTTCTTCCAGAACTGTACCGTTTTTTGTAGAAACTACCTTCCAGCTGAGCTTCTGCATGTTTCCCAAGGAAACCTTTTTGTTTTCATCTTCCGAGCCTGTAAAATACAGCTTGATAAGTACAAAATCATCGAATGAACCGTCATAAGCGTCATTGAATCCCTTCTGATAAAAAGAAACATCCTGTTCTTCCGATTTTGAAACCGCAGCAGGAACATTCGTTACAATGTAGCCGGCATCGTAAAAGAAATTGAGTATTTCATCTTCTATTACTAATGCAGAACTGCACACTTCGTTAAGGCTGTCATTATGCTGAACAACCTGAAACGACAGGCTTCTGCCAAAAGAACCAGAAATGCAGGCTACAGAAAAAACTAATGCAGCCAGAAATCTTTTTACCATAATCATTTCCACCTTATCAAAATACAGGAATTCTGAATTCCTTATATTCTCTTTTTATTAATCGGTATTGCGAATGTTCATGTTTAGTGTTTTTTATATTTTTTCTTTGCTCAATTTATGATAGAATTATATAGCGAGTGAAGTAATGAACAGCATAGACAAAAAATTATACATTATCGGCGCAGGGTTTGCGGGGCAGACTATTGCCGATGACATAAAGCGAAAAAAAGTTTTTGGAACAGTAGGCGCTTTTCTTGACGATGATAAAAACCTTATCGGAACAGAAATTGACGGAATTCCTGTTCTTGGTCCTATTTCAAACGTAACTTCGCTTTTACGCTGCCGCAAGCAGGATGAAGCAATAATCGCCATTCCAAGTGCACCTGTAGAGCGGATTAAAGAAATCTATGAAACACTCAAGGAATGCGGATTTCCTCACATAAAGATTCTTCCGGGAATTTCGCAGGTTGTAAACGGCTCTGCACATCTTGTACAGACACGAGACATTGATCCGCTGGATATTTTGGGTCGCACGCCTGTTACTATTTCGCTTAAGGAAAGCCTTGCATACCTTAGGGGGAAGCGCGTCCTTATAACAGGAGCCGGCGGCTCAATCGGTTCGGAACTTGCACGCCAGCTTCTTAGTGGCGGTGCTGAACGCCTTTATCTATTTGGTCACGGTGAAAATTCAATCTATCAGATAGACA
>Ga0256407_10008855_pt1 | contig 14608 bp, 17 predicted proteins | sample RumenRJG_04DNA_FD_193489 | JGI IMG/M metagenome (GOLD analysis project Ga0256407, IMG submission 193489) | Bovine rumen microbial communities from Lethbridge, Alberta, Canada - RJG_04 | ecosystem: Host-associated > Mammals > Digestive system > Stomach > Rumen | place: Canada: Alberta... | reverse complement strand
TTAATTTTAATTTAATTTTCCCAGTTAATACTGTTGCAGGTATTAAGTTTGGTAAGGAATTGACTCCTGTATTTGGTGTTGAAGCAGAAGGCTTTGCTGTATTTGGTGATAACGTATATCGTTATGGATTTAATGGTTCAATTCCTGAAGATGGAGCATTTAATGTTCACAAGAATGGATCTGTGAATACTTTTGTTAAGGCTACAAATGTAGGTTTGAATGGTGTAATTAATTGGTCAAACCTTTTATTTGGTTATCAAGGAACCCCACGTTTCTTTGAAATTAAGACAAATACTGGTTTGGGCTGGTTACATTATTTTGGTGATTATACTCCAGCTTTCCCAGTAGGCAGTTATGTAGTAACTGGTAAGCAAAATGTATTGACAGCTAAGACTGCAGTTGATTTAGCTTTCAACCTTGGTAATAAGAAAGCACATACAATTACTGTATCTCCAGGTATTTATTGGGGTCTTAATGAAGCTGGTAATATTAAGTTCAACAAGAATTATGCACAATTTGGTATAATGGTTGGTTATACATATCACTTCAAGACAAGCAATGGAACACATTCATTTAAGACTTATGATGTAGGTGCAATGATTGGAGAAATTGACCGTTTGAATTCTGAACTTGCTAAGAAGCCAACTGAAGTTGAAGTTATCAAGTATGTTGACCGTACTGTAAATAATTACAATGGTTCAGTAATAAATATTACAGATTCATATGTATTCTTTGCATATGATAGTGCTGAACTTGATGATCGTGCAAAGGCAGAACTTGATAAACTTGGTGAAAATGGTGTTTATGATATTGTAGCATTTGCTTCAAATGAAGGTACTGCTAAATATAATAAAGCTCTTTCACAACGTCGTGCTGATGCTGTAAAGGCATATCTTGAAGGACGTGGTTGCAAGATTAATTCTGCAGAAGGTAAGGGTGTTGCATTTGGTATTACAACTGGTCGTGTTGCTGTTGTAACATCTAAGTAAGCAAAAATAACTTATTGAAGCCGGCATACTGAGAAATCAGTCACTGCGACAGTCGGGCATATATTTTTACTTCGGTAGAGATATATGTCCGATTTTTTATGTCTTATAAATATATCAATTTTTAATTATGACAGAACAAGAAATAAAAAATCATGAAGAATGGTATCGTTATTATTTTGGTTATTCGCATTTAACGCCTGAAAGAAGATGTAAACGTGGAGCATTAACAATAGAATCAAAATATTAATATGACATTAGATGAAGCTATTGAACATTGTCAAGAAAAAATTGATAATACACAATGTGGATTAGAACATCGTCAATTAAGAGATTGGCTTTTGGAACTTAAATCTTATAAAAGATTAACTTAAATTAGGAGCAATTTGTTTGCTCCTTTTATTTTTATTTATAATATTATATATTTATATTTGAATGGCAGATAATAAGAATTCATTAATGTCAAGTATTGCTAAAAATGTTGAACAAATAAAAGTATCCAAATTTGGTACAAAGCTTCCAAGCAATAAAAACAAAGATAAAGAAAATACAATTCAAGAGTTAGCATATGAACAAATGATTATGGGAACTCTTGCATCATTGGTATGGGGTAAAACAAATATTAAAAAAGAAGATCAAGTTAAAACATTATTAGGTAATACAAAAAATATATATAAATTTGTTGAAAATTTAGAGAAAAATTCATCAAATTTATATAAAGAAATTAATAACACAATTAATTCTTCAAAAGCCATACATATTAAAATTAATAAATCAAGTATAAATGATTTACGTAATGTATTTAATGATGTAATAAATAATTTAAATAATCAAAATTTACAAAATAATATTGGCACAGCTAATTCAATTAATATTAATATATCTAATACAGATGAATTAACCAAATTTATTCAAACGTTAAAAGATGCAAATATTGAAAATGAATTAAAAAATACAATTGGATATATTGGTAGTTTTGTTGAAGCATTAGATAGTATATCACAAATATCTGATGATAAATTTAAAACAAGTATTGTATCTTTACAACAAGCAATAGAAGGTAAAGAAAGTAGTTTACATGAATTATTTGACAAAATTGGAAACATTGTAAGGATATAAATATTTCAAATAATATTGTAGGATTATCTAATATTATTGATTCTATTATTAAAATTATTTCTTTTGATGATAAACAAATTAATAAAAGAGGTTTAAGAAAATTACTTAAATTAGTTGATAAAGATCATGGTGAAATAAAAGAATTACTTGAAAATCTTAATGAAATAACATCTAAATACACAAAAATATCATATGATAGTGTTTCAACATTAAATACATTATTTGAAGGTATAACTGTATTAGGTGATATTGGATTCATTAAAAGACAAAGAATTAAAAGTAATATATCATATATTAAAAAATTTATTAAAAAAGATCTTCCTATATTATTTGAAGATCTAAAAAAGTTATCTGCAAAGGAAGCAAGCAAAGATAAAAAAGATAATGTTTATGCTAGTATAAATATGTTATCTTCAATATTTTCATTATTATCTAATGTAAGCGAATTAGATTTTAAGAAAAAATTAAGATTAAAATTTAATTTATGGTATATTAAAAATTTTATTATTGATGAAATTATTGATATATTTAGAAGAGTAACGGACGTCACATATAAAGATGGTACTGTTGCAGCAGAAGCAATAGAGTCATTAGCAAAAATATTAGATTCTTTTATTTCTTTAGGTGATAAATCATTTTTTAAGATATTTAAAATGTCTTTGAAAATGAAAATAATTACAAATACTATAAGCAACAGCATTGCTGATTTACTTAATAGTATTATATCAATTTCTACAGAAGAACAAGTTGAAAATAAACTTGTCTCAATTGAAAATGTAATGTCATCTATTAAAGAAATTTATAATGATACTCCTTCTATAATATCATCTATTAAAGAAAGCGAAAGATTATCATTTTTAACAGATAATATTGCTTTATATGATAAATTGATTAAAGAACATATAAATAAATTGGATGATATATATACTGAAAATGTATTTATTAAAATAAATAAAATTTTTAGAATTATATTATCTATTTATAATAACACTCCAGAAAAAGAATTATCAATTAAGGAAGGTGAAAACTTTAATGCAATTAATGATAATATAGTTTTATTAAAAACTTTAATTCATAATACAAATTTATTGAATCATATAAATACATTAGATGTTATTCAACAAGATTTATTACAATTATTTAATGATATTCTTAAATTAAATACTGATGATAATGAAGATATTATTAATATTAATAGATTAACAGATTTAATAGATTATTTATTAAAAACTGATGATATTATAAAAAATATATCAGTTATAATAGATAATATAAACAATATACCGCAAGTTGAAAAAATTGAATGGGTTAATTCTTTAAAGAAAATTTTTAAAGAATTTGATAATAGTGTAAATGATTCTCTTGGTACATTAATTACTTATTATATGCCATCTAAAGAGTTAATTGATGAGTTTGCCAATATAATATTATCAGTTAAATCATATGCTGAAATAATAAATACAATTGAAGATATTAAAGAACAGGAAGAAGTAATTGAAACATTATTAGGTGTTACAAAAACAATTGCAGAGCAATTCAATGAAGATGTTGAACAATCAATTGCATCTAATTTTGCAAATATTGATAAATCTGATGTTGAAAAAATAAGTAATATTATTGATATTCTTAAGAAGGTTTCAGAATTAAATAAAATTAAAATAATATTAAATGTTAGTGAATCTTCATTAAATGCAATTGCAAAACTTGGTATACCATTAAGAAAATTTATTGAAGAATTAAAAGAAATTTCTGATGATGATATTAAACATGGTAAAGAAACAATTAAATTAATATTAGGTACTGTTATAAGTGCAATAGGAATATTAGTTATTGGTTCTATGGCGATGTCATATATAGATCCTATTAATCTATTATTATTCACTGCAACATTAAGTGGATTTTTATTTGCTATTGGTTTAACATTTAGAATGTTTAATAAAGCATTTAAAGATGAAATGAAAGGTGTAAAAGATGCTTTAATATTAATTGGTGGTGCTGCAGCAATATTACTTTTAGGTGCATATATAAATAATTATGTTGATTATAAGGATGCATTATTATTTACTATTAAATTAGGAGGATTTTTATTTGCTATTGGGCTTATATTTAGAATGTTCCATAAAGGTTTTGAAAATATAATGAACGGTGTTGAAAATGCATTACTATTAGTAGTTGGTTCATCTGTAATACTTTTAATGGGATCATTATTCGGTAAGATTATTGATTTTGAAAGTGCATTATTATTTACTGCAGAATTATCTATATTTTTAGGTTCAATAGGATTAGTATTTTGGGGTGTACATAAAGGATTTGAAAATTATATGAATGGTGCTCGTGATGCTATGCATATAGTTGCAATTAGTGCATTAATTCTTATAACAGGATCATTAGTATGTAATTATTATAAATTTGAAGATGTTCTTTTATTTACCATTGAGCTGGCAATATTTATTGTTGCTTTAAGTGGAGTATTGAAATTATCATCTAAAATACTTGGAAAAGATTCTGCTTATAATGTTAAAGAAGCAATGAAGGTAGTTATTGAATCTTCATTAATAATGATAGCTGCTCAATTATTATATGATTTTATTGATTTTGATAAAGTCATGGGATTTACATTAATACTTGGAGCCTTCATAGTAACATTAAGTGGAATATTTTGGTTAAGTGGTAAATTGATTAAAAATGCAATCAAAACAGTTAAAAGCTTTATAATTCTTGTTGGCTTGTCTGCATTAATTATGTTAATTGGAGCTTATTTTATGTCAACTGATTTAATGTATAAATCATTTGAATTTGCAGCTGCATTAACAGTATTTATTGGATTAGTTTCTGCTGCATATTTAATAACAAACAAATTTGTAAAGAAATCATTATTATCAGCAATAGAATTTGGTATATTAATTGCAATATCATCAGCCATATTAATATTTGTTTCAAAAACAGTACAAGCAGATTCTAATTTATTTACTAATGCATTATGGTTTGGTTTATCATTATTTACATTCGTAGTAATAATGGGAGGAATATGTTTTGTATTAGGTAAATTATGGAAACATATAGTTACTGGTGGATTAGTATTAATTGGTATACTTGCATTAGTTGTATTATCTTCTTTTGTACTTTCAACAATGTATACATTAGTCAACCAACCTAATTTCTTTGATACAATTATGGGTGGTTTAGAAACAATGTGGGCAGTATTTTGGAGATTCCTTCTTGTTATAGGTGGTCTTGGCGCTATTTGTTTTGCTGGTGGTGGTATTGGGGCTGGTGTTTTAGCTGCTGGCGCTGCAGCATTATTTGCAATTGAAGAATTGGCTGAAAATGCAGCAAGAGTTTTAATAGTTATTGCAAATGCAATGAAAGTATTAAAATCAGTAAATATTGATGATACTGCATTTGATAATATGAAAAAAGTAATTACTAATTTTGGTGAATTGGTTGGTTTATTAATTACTGCAATTCCATCAAATCCATTAAAATTAGCTAAATTACCTATTGCATTAAAAACAGCAAAGGAAACATCAATAGCAGTAAGTTATATGGGTAAAGCTGTTAAAGAATTTGCAGATTTGAAAATTCCAACACAATTTGATGCTCAAGGTAATGCAACTGCATGGATAACAATAGGTAATAAAGAATTTGAAAAAGCCAAAACAAATATTGGTAATGTAATAACATGTATATTCAAAGGTATTATGGATGTTGCAAATGATCCTAAAAATAAAGGATTATTTGATGATAATTTCTTTACAGATTCACCGGCAATGAATGCAGCAAAAGTTGCAAAAATGATGGGTGTTGCTGTTGCATCAATTGCACAAGGCATCAAAGAATTTGCAGATTTAAGAATAGCAACAAAATTTAATTCAAAAGGAGAACCAATTGAATATAAATCATTAGTTAGTAAAGATTTTGATACTGCTCAAAAAAATATTGGTAATGTAATAACATGTATATCAAATGCATTATTATTTGTAAAAAAAGATAATAAAGAATTATTTGAAGAAAGTTTATTTAGTGATTCTCCTGCAATGAATGCAGCAAAAGTTGCAAAAATGATGGGTGACGCTATAGGATCTATTGCATCTGGAATAAAACAATGGGCAGATTTGAAAATAGTAACAAAATATAATTCAAAGGGCGAACCAATTGAATATCAATCATTAGTTGGCAAAGATTTTGATAAAGCAGCTAGAAATATTGAAACTGTTTTAACTTGTATTGGTAATGCATTAGTAAATACAGTAAAAGATAAGCCTGAAATATTTGCGGATGCATTTATGGCAGATTCTCCTGCAATGAATGCAGCAAAATCTATGAAATTAATGGGAGATGTACTTAATGAAACTGCTATGGCAATAGCAGCATATAGTTCAGGAGAATTCCCATTATATAATAAAGATGGTAAAATACTTCCACGTGACCAATGGATGAAACTTGATTTGTCACAATTGGGTTCAGGTGGACCAGTTGAACAAGCAATAAATACAGTATTAACATGCATTGGAACTGCATTAAAAGATGTTGTAAATGATCCAGAGAATGCAGAAATATTTGATGATGGATTTATTAAAAAATCTAAAGCAACAGTTGCAGCTACTGCATTAAAAGATATGTCAGTTGCAATTAATAATTCTGTTGATGCTATTTTTAAACTTTCAAAATTAAAAACCGAAGATTTAGAATCAAAAATCAATAAAGTTAAAGTAAATTTAGGAAAAGCAATCAAAGCAATGCTTGGTATATTTGATATATTTGCTAATCCTAAAAACGAAAATGCAGAAGGAATTGAATCAGAAGCTGTTAAGGGAGGAGCTGAAGGATTTGTAAATGGTCTAGTTAAAGCAGTTACTTTGGGAAAAAAAGATGGTCCATTTAAAACGAATGGATCTATTGCTGAATATATAAATAACAATATTAAAACTGTTAATGAAGCAACTAAATCAATTGGTAAAATTACAAAATTAATATCAACATTATTATCAAATATTGGTAATTTAGTTAAATCATATAAAAACAATAAGAAACAAATAGATTCATTTATTGCTACTGGAAATAATAAACTTGATTTACCATATATAATATCACAGTCAATTAATAATGTAAAAAGTATATATGAATCAATTATTGGATCATCTCAAGGATTATCAATTGATGATGAATTAAGTAATACTAAGAAATTAAATGAATTAATTGGTGTTTATATCAAAACATTAAATGATATGGTTAAACTTTCAGTATTTGCGAAAGATACTGGCAATGAAGGTTATAATGTTTTAAGAGACGGTATATTGAAGATATATGGTGCAACACAGCAAATCGAAAATACTGAGATATTTGGACAACATGTAAAGGAGTTAAAAGATTATGTTGAAACAATTAATTCTATTAAGTTAAATCATTTAGCTGGTCTTAAAGGATTAGTAGATTCAATGAATGAATTAAGTCAACGTCTTGGTAATCTTGATAATTTGACAGATGCAATTGGAAATAAGTTATCTCAAGTATTATATGAACTTGTTCTTCAGTTAAGAAAAGCAGAAGCAACAATTCATAATGCTCACGAATTACAAGAAAAACGTAAGAAATTAATGGATGAATCAATTGAAAAGATTCATAGCATAATGGATCATCATATGATTGTTGAAATTAGTCAACAGAAGGAAGAAGATAAATCAAATACTCCTCCAGGTAAAATTGGAGGCAACCCAATAGATGATAAATCACCACAAGGTACAGATCCAACACCTCCTGCATCAACTGCATCTAAGGATAATCCAGAAGAAACAACAGCTGCTCAAGGTACAGGCAAGAGTAGAGTAAGTAATCAACCTGATGCTGCACAATTGAAAGATGTATTGACATTTGGTAAGTTCAAAGATTACATGGAGAAACAATATCTCAATAAGATAAGAAATAGTGGATAAAATTAATATATAGAGGCAATGAAATATTTTAATTTATATTATTTAGATAGTAAATTGAATAACAGACCATTAACTGAAGAAGAACTTGAAGTATTTAAAAAATCAAAGATTGTTACAAAAAGAAATTCAGTTACTGGTAAAATGGAAAACATTCCAATAGATAAAATAAGAGTTATAAAAACAATACTTATATAATTATGTTTGGTTTAAAAGGTAGACAAGATGGTTTTAGATTATTACTTCCAAAAGAATTTTTAGTACCTGAGGTTGAAGAAAAATATGCAGGAATCTTAAAAGAGAAACTTGGATATTTTGATTCTCCTATTGACTTCCTTAATGAAACAATTCAGAAAGTAAATGTATTGGGATTTCAAGATGGTACTATGATTCAAGACCAACCTGTTAAAGGAGCAGAACCAACTATGAAGCAAAATCGTATTAAACAAAATCAATTTCAATATGCTGGTTCTCAATTTAATTATCGTTCAGGTGTACCACCAATTCAATTAACAGATAAAACATTCAATATAACATTCCGTCATACATTAGGTTATTTGAATTACTTTATGTTGTTTGAGAATTTCTGGTATCAATTTTCGAGAGATATGAATTATGAAGATCTTCCACAAAGATTTACAATTGATTTGTTTAATGAAATTGGTTCAATATATTCAAGAGTATCATTATTCTACCCAATGATTAATTCTATGGATATGCTTGAATTTGATTACACACAGCCTGTTGCACAATCACAGACATTTAATATTGAATTTAAATATTCTAATTTTGATTTTGAATTTATTTCAATAGATGAATTATCAAATGAATTTGATAGAAAATTTAGTGACTAAATAACCCAATAAAAACTTCTAGATTGTATCTAGAATTTCCTCTAGCATCCTTATATATTAAGATAATATAATTTAGTATACATCTTAGATATAGTGACGCTAGAGGTTCTTTATTCTTGTTATAATATTTTTAGCAATTATCTTAAATAATTAAAATTTAATTACTATTTTTATTAAATACAAATAAAATTTAATATATAGATGGCAAAGAAAATTAAATGGTGTGCAATACAACCACTTACAGGTGGTATGTATCTTGGTGCAGAGAAAGCAGTAGGTTGTCCTGCTGAGTTTATTTTGTCTTACCCAGGAATTGGTAGTCCACATAAAGATAAAGAAGGTAAGCTTGTAGGTGGTGGTAATGAATATCATCTTATGACATATCTTGATAAAGTTGGACGTCGTCCTGAGTATAGAGTAATGAATCGTGGTATATTCCAAAATGATGACAATATGGAAGTTGAACTTCTTAATCATGATTTATGGACAAAGAATCCTGATGCGCCACTTGATTATTCAAATATGGATCTTGTTGTAGCTGTTCCTGTTTGTGCTGGTCTTTCAACTGCAACAAATGGTTCACAAGAAGCAAAGGAAACTCGTAACTGTAATATGATTTGGATATCTAAATATGCATTAAGAGTTATTCAACCTAAGATTTATATTTTTGAAAATGCTCCTACGTTTATGGGAACAAGAGGAGATTATATCCGTGTTCAACTTGAAGCATTAGCAAAAGAAACTGGTTATTCAATTGGTTATTATAAGACCGATACAAAGCTTCACGATAACTGTCAAACTCGTAAGCGTACATTTATTGCATTCTTTAAGAAGGATTATACTCCTCCAATGGGATTTGAAAATATCCAAACAAATATTGCAGAATACTTCAGTCGTATTCCAGAGGATAAGAGAAACCCAGGAACTGAACTTGATATGGAATATGTTAATCCTGTAAACTATTTCATTATATCTTATCTTAAAGAAAAGTTTGGTGACAATTGGAGAAAGGAAGTTGATTATAATGTATTCAAATATATTATTGAAAATAAACTTTGGAATGAGGTTCTTGATTATACAAACAACAGAGCAACATATCATATTGAGAAACGTCGCGAATATATGAATCACTTTGTTGAACATTTCAATTTCAAGACATCACAAGGAAAGGGTGTATTCCATTCATTGCCAAATCTTTTGAAGAATGATGGTATTTGTCCTGCAGTTATGTTCAAGATGGTTCAAAGTTGTTTACATCCAGATAGTGATAGACTTTTGAATATGCGTGAACTTATGCATTTGATGGGATTACCACATGAATTTGAAATGCAAGGTGAACCACTTAAATGTTATGCACAAATTGGTCAGAACGTTCCTGTTCGTACTGCATATTGGATTGTATCTGAAGCACTTCGAGCATACGATAGAGAAAATGATTTAGAAGAAAAGAAAGCAGTAAGATTTTTTGATAATACAAAAGGTCAAGAAATTAATTATGTTATAAATTCATAATAATTTATAATAAATATGGAGAGTAACGCAAGTTACTCTCTTTTTTGTTTTTTTAACAAATATTTAAACTTATCTATATTTTATTTATAAATATTGTGTATTAATATGATAAGTTCTTTTTTATTTATGTTATGAGAAATACATAAAGAACCTATCCAAGAAGATTAAAATAATTTTAGTTTAAATAATGTTAAGTCAAAAAATTGGTTATTCTTATAATGATGTAACAATAGTGCCTGAAGTAATTTCAGATATAAAATCAAGATCTGAATGCAATCCTTATATAGATGATAAGCTTCCTATTTTTGCATCACCTATGGCTTCAGTAGTGTCTGAAGAGAATTACAAAATATTTGAAGCAAATAAAATTATGCCTATATTACCTCGTATTCAAGAATATGATATTAAATATCGTATTAAGAAAATACATCAAGGTTGGTGGGTTGCTATATCATTAAAAGAATTGGAAAATGATATCATTGAGGATTTAAGATCATCAACTGAATTAGTCAATAAAAATTATCGTATTTGTGTTGATATTGCCAATGGTCATATGAAATACTTATATGCTGAATGTGCTTTTGCAAAAACATTAGCAAGAAAACGCGGTATTAATTTAATTATAATGACAGGTAATATTGCGAATGCAAAAACATTTGAATGGATATATAAGAATTCATTATATGAATATGAGCAAGATGGGCATAAATATTATGATTGTGCAATTGATTATATAAGAGTAGGTATAGGCGGCGGGCACGGCTGCATTACTACAAGTAACACAAGTATACATTACCCACAAGCAAGTCTTATTGATGAATGTAAAAGAATAAAAGAATCAGTGATATGTATGATATGTCATAAATATGTTCGAAAGAAACCAGCAATTGTAGCAGATGGTGGTATAAGAAATTATGATCATGTTATTAAAGCATTAGCTTTAGGTGCTGATTATGTAATGATAGGTAGCTTATTTGCACAATGTATTGAATCTGCTGGTGAAAAGACCACAAAATCATTAAGTGCAAAACTTCCATTAAGATTTCCAATTGAAAGATACAAAGATTTTAGTGTAGATAATAAAGGAAATTTCAAAGCATATTATACCGATGAATATATTAAAGAAGCATCAAAGACATGGGAAGAAGCTTTAGTTAATTCTCCAAATAAACAGCATGCACAGTTATCATATAATAGAAGAATTGATGATTTGAAACAAGAAAAGATAATAGGAGGCATTGATGTTAAATTCTTTGGTATGGCTTCAGCAGATGGCCAAAAGTCAATGAATGGTAAAAAAACAAAAACATCAGAAGGAATTACAAAGTGGCTTCCTGTTAAATATACATTAGCTGGCTGGGTTGAAAACATGGTAAGTTATTTACGTTCTGCAATGTCATATACTGATTGTAAAGATGTTAAAGAATTTATTGGTAAACCTGAGCTAATCGTAAATAGTATTTCTGAGATACAAGCAGTTAATAAGTAATTTTCTTTTAATATACTTTTTTACAAATTCCTGTAAGATTTTCATATTATATTTGAAATTTTACAGGAATGTTCTATTTTATATTTGTATTGAAAATATGAATAATTCAAAATTTCATTAATAAAAATCAAATGAATATGAGAAATAAGAAACGTCCCCAGTACATTGAGAAACAGTTGAAGGAGATTAATGATATTCTTCGTTCAATAAGATTAAAATTTGATGACAAATATAACAATGATTTGTTTTGTTGGTTTACCACATATCTTCTTCATAATGGCTGGTATCGTGGTTTTAATATGCATTATGATAAAGAAGTTACATATTCGGATGGAACCACAAAAGTTATAAGAGCTCTTGCCGGTCCTGAATATGAAACAAAAGATTATTACATTCAAATATGGTAAATTATGATGCTGAAAATATCTGAAGGTTCAAAGAAAAGATGTCGAGAAAAATTTCCAATAAAGAAAATTGGTAAGGTTATTAATAACGCAGTTCTTCTATTAGATTTGGTTCCAATAGAAACTGTTATTTCAGAATGTATTTATGATTCAGATAATCCAAATCTTTATAATGTACTTCTTTATTTGATTAGAGAAAACTGTAAAGATGAAAATATAATTAATGAACTTAAATCATTTAATTACAACTAATTATATAAATAAAATTAAAGCTTAATGGGATTATTTCAAAAAACATATACTCCAGAACAATGGGAAAAATATAAAAAGGATAATCCTGAATTATTTGACCTTAATCATCCTGATTACATTTTAGATGATAGTCCAACGGTGTATGAGGAAAACAAAGAATACTTTGATAATTTATTTATAAAATAATATGTCACGTACTTACAAAAAGAATATTCGTTGCTTCTGTTGTTACGGAGATAATCGTAAATTTTACGAATTAAGACGTCGTCAGCGTCGTCATCGTATCAATCATGAAGTACGCAACTTGCTTTCAAACTATGGGCCTGAAGGTCTTGATGAAATGTGGAAAGGACCCGATATGACAACTGAAGCTCAATGGATGGAACCTACTGATGGGCATTGGGGCATTGATAAAGAATATATCAAAAGAATGGATCGTGAATATAATAATGATTCTTTATATGATGTTAAACATCCTTACAATGATCGTGGGCATTGGCATCGTAAATTTGATAGATATTTGAAACCTAAAAATCGTAAACATTATAAAATAGTATGATTAAGAATGAATATGGATATTTCATAAATGAAGGAAATTGCGAAGCTGGATCCAGAGCACATGTTAGAGTATTTGCGATGACAACATGTAGCAATAAAGCAAAGTATAAAGTAACACTTGATAATGGTTGTGTAATTAATGTATGTGGAACACATCTTCGTGAATATTATAAATATGATTATAGAACTGACAAACCAATGAAAGGTGTATTTATTAGCATGGTAAGCAAAGTAGAGGATATAAAAACTGGCAAAATTATTTATGAAAAAATAAATAATATTTGAATTTTACAATATAAGTACTATATTATTTATGTATGGTAGTTAACATAAAAACTCCATTATATTTGTAATTAATAAATAATTTAATAAATATGACAAGTACAGAATCACTTAACAAAGCATTTCAAATTCTCGGAGAATTAATGAATGAAGATTGTTTTGATTTTTGGGAGGTTGCTTCTTCAACTTTTGAAGAGCGTAAAGAATATCTTCGAGACATGATTTTTGAATATTTTCATAGTGGTGAGACAAATCTGGGTGGAATGATACAGAGAGTTGATTCTGATGATTATATTTATGAAGGTTTGGGTGCTTCAGCAGAAACAATTGAAAATATTAATGAATTTTTTAAGAACGAAGAATTAATTGCTGATATTATTCTTCTAATGGATAAAGATTTATATAATGAATTTACAAACGAAATTAATGCACGATAATATGAACAAGACATTTGTAGATATTAGAGTTGGAGACATTCTTTATTGGGGTGCTATTGGTATGGATCATATTGCAACCACAATTGTTACTGATACACATCTTAATCTTGACGGTGAACATTTACCTAAAGTTTGTGATGTGACTTTCAAGACAAATGAAGGTTTCGATTTCGATATGTCGAATTTTCTGTTAAATAAACATAATTGTATTGTGTTTACTCATCAAGTAAACGGTAATACAATTTATATCGGTACAACAAAAACAGCAGTTGCAAACAATATTATTAAGTTTCTTGATAATAAGATTGCCTTCTGGGCAAGCCGTAAAGAAAGATTGATTAATCGTTTGGCTGAAGATGATATGGAGATTAGACTATGATATCTAAAAATAAAATGAAGACAATTAGAATAATAAATCTTGAATCATATTGTGTAGATATATCTCGTGAATGGGTTAGATATATGAAAGAAGCAGATGTAACAATGGATATACGAAAACCTGTAGGTCCAGTTGCTGATAAATCTATTACAATGTATTTTCCAAATGATCATTTTCCAACAACTATTCATAGAATTAAAGATCTTATTTCTGAAGTTTTGGGTATGTGGAATGAATCAATTCTTGATGGTATCTATATGAGAATTGATAAACTTAATGAGGATGAAACATTAACTTGGGACAACAACATTTGTAATTTTATATAAAGTTTATGACATACGAAGAACATCTTGACCATTTTAGAAATTGGTATATTAATCACAAGAATTATTATTCTAATTGTCTT
>Ga0256407_10008852_pt1 | contig 14611 bp, 14 predicted proteins | sample RumenRJG_04DNA_FD_193489 | JGI IMG/M metagenome (GOLD analysis project Ga0256407, IMG submission 193489) | Bovine rumen microbial communities from Lethbridge, Alberta, Canada - RJG_04 | ecosystem: Host-associated > Mammals > Digestive system > Stomach > Rumen | place: Canada: Alberta... | reverse complement strand
CACAAATTTACAATTACAGAAGAAGGATTCTTAGACTCTCACAATAAATACCCGTACGCAAAAATTAAAGTTGAAATTTTCAAATAGCCATTTTAAAAAATAAATTTAACGTTTTTTTTTCAAAAATTTTCAAAAATATTAATTAAAATTCGTGTCTCTCGTCTATATTTCAATATATCACTAATAATCATTTTATTTTTCTGGAGTTTTATATGGATCGAGTAAGACTTAATCATTCGGTTTTTTACAGCGAAGAAGAAGTTCGTGAACTTGAAAATCTTGCGGCAGAAGGCAATGTAGAAGCCGGAATTGAAGTTGCAGCCCGCCAGATAGAAGACGGAATTAATACTGAACAAAATTTTGCTTTCCTGGAGGAGCAGTGCAGAAAAAATAATCCGCGTGCATTCGTCCGGCTTGGTCTTGTTTATGTTGGTGAAAACAATGATGAACTTGCCGAAGAATACTTTTTGAAAGGCGCAGAACTCGGAAGTGCATGGGCCATGATGTTTGTGGGAACTCACAAATGGTATAAGGTCTGGATGGATGGCGGAAAGGATGCCACCGAACAGGATTTTATCGATGCAGAAAAATGGCTCCGCCTGAGTGTTGAAGCTTCAAAAAAGCCGGACAACGATATAAATGAATCTGGTGTAGTGCAAGCCAGAGATCAGCTTTCCATGTTGTATGGCTATAAGCATCCCAAAAACTCTGTTTACAATCTGGAAAAAGCAAAGGAATGGGAGGTTGAATAATGAATGATACAATCAATACAGAAGAATTAATGGAAATCCTCAAAATCACACCGCCTGAGCAGAACATCATGCTGGCGGGAAACCACGGTATCGGTAAATCGCAGATTATCACTGACTATTTTACAAAAAAGAAGATGAAGGTGGTTGCTCTCTTTTTGGGACAGATGAGTGACCCTGGCGATTTGATAGGGCTTCCTCATTATGATGAGGCAACCGGCCTTACAACTTTCAGTCCGCCTTACTGGTTCCCGATTGACGGAAAACCGATTGTGCTTTTTCTCGATGAACTGAACCGTGCCCGCCCGGAAATCCTGCAGACAATTATGGATCTGGCCCTTAATAAAAAGCTTGCCGGCCGTTTTCTCCCTGAAGGAAGCCGCATTGTTTCTGCAGTAAACGCAGGTGACGAATATCAGCTTACCGAGCTGGATCCAGCTCTCGTTTCGCGCTTCAACATTTACACTTTCCGCCCGTCTACGGAAGACTGGCTTAAGTGGGCTGAAAAAAAAGGATTTGATGCCAGAATCCTTCATTACATTAAATTAAAGCCGAACCGTCTTGATACTGCAAAACAGGATGATGATGCTTCTAATTTCGCAAAAACAGCAGACCGCCGTGCCTGGGAAAAGGTGAATGGTATTTTAAAATCGGTTCCTTCTTTAAAGCCTGTTCACGTTAAGATTCTCGCCGGTGTTATTGGTGAAAGTTGTGCCCTTGATTTTATAGCAACAGAATCAATCCGCGAAAAAAATAAGGTTTCCGGTTTTGATATTCTTGAAAAGGGAAGTGCAGTTTTCCCAAGATTTGCTTCATATCAGATTTATGAATATTCACAGATTGTTGATTCTATTTTTGAATTTCTGGACCGTTCGGATTTGACGGCCGTTAATAAGCAGAAGTCGTTCGCAAAAAATCTTACGGCATTTGTTGAATGGCTTCATGAGTATAAAAAATATGAGTCACTTGCATATTTTACTTCGCTTTATACGGATTCAAAATTTGAAAATGCAAAAAGATTCCTTCAATTAAGTTGCCCGGATTTGATAGACACAATTATGCGGTTTGTAAAAGACTATAACATTTGTGCCTGATGAAGTGTTTGTGGAGTTTATGGGATTTATAAGGAGAAGTGATGTCCGAAACTGATTTTAAGAAAATATTTGAAAGCCTTACAATGCCATGGTTTTACAGCAATCCGATTTTTTTCAAATTGTTTTGTATGCAAAAGCTTGTACCGAATCCAAAAATCCCGATTCCGTTCAGGGTAGGAAAAAATCTGATTGAATATAATCCTCAGATTGTCGGAAAGAAAACCAGAGAAAGTTTGCGTAATCAACTTGCGATTGAAATTCAGCGGATTATTCTCCGGCATCCCTTCCGCCGCCCGGAGAATGACTGGAATTTTGATAAAGAACTCTGGTATGAAGCGAGCACAATGACTATAACTCAAAAAGGTGTCGGATGTCGCGGCTTTAAAAAACATCGTGACATCGAATATTACTATAAGATGCTCCGCAACAGTGATGATGAAGATAGTGACGAGGATGACGGCTCAGGTTTTACGGGAAATGAAACAGATGAAAATCAAAATGGGGATGGAGCTGAAAAATTTCAAAATCAAAATGGACGAAGTTCTTTTTTTCAGGAAGAATCTGACTGCGAAGAATCTAACGGTGCATCATCAGACAGCACAGAAACAAAAGAAGAAAAAAATGGCGGCGCACAGGATGATAACTCAAAAACTGAAAATGCATCGGATGACAATTCAAAATCTGAGGAAACAAAAGCCGGCTGTGAGCTATGGAGTTGTGATGACACCGAAGCAGAAAAATCAATTGATTCTTTTATGAAGAGTAACAGTACCTTATGGGGAACTATGCCTGGAAATCTGGAAGAACTGCTTTCTCTGATGGCGGTTAAAAAAGCAAGGATTCCTTCGTGCGTAAGGCTTCTGGAATATTTTAAGGGTCTTCGTAACAACAAAGACTATACCCTTACAAGAATGCGACCAAGCAGGAGATTTGGCTATGCTCAGATGGGAAAAAAACGCCGCCCGGTTCCGTCAAAGATTCTTGTGGGTGTTGATGTAAGCGGTTCTATCACTGTTGAGCATGTTCTGAAGTTCTATCATGCAATCGCTAATGTATTTGACAAAGGCATAAAATATATTGATGTTTTTCAGTTTGATTGTGTATTAGCAACTGAAAAGCCGGAACGATTTAAGGAGGTAAGTGAGATAAAGATTCGTGGACGGGGTGGAACCTGTTTTCAGCCGATTTTTGATTACGCAATTAAAAACCAAAGCGATTACGATGGTCTTATAATTTTTACTGATGGATATGCCGCCGAGCCTGTAATTCATTATAGATTTTCTACAAAGGTTTTGTGGGTTCTGGTTGATAAAGTTTCTTATTTTGACACTCAAGAGACTTTAAGAAAAACCGGGTTTGTTACTGTTTTAGTTTAGATAAAAAAGGGGGTACTTTTATGCCTAGAAAAAACATAATCACATTTTCATTTGGCAGGGGAAAATTTTCGGCAGAAGCAGTTCCTTTAAAACGAAAGTCAATTTATGGCGAGCGGAAAATCATTGCACTCGACAAAGAAAATCATGAATGTAAGCGCATTTTGTATGATGAATCAGATATGACCCTGTTTCCAAAAAAAACTATAGGTACCTGCCGCCTGAACGAAGAGGGAAAAATCTATTCTAAGGCACCGGACGAATCAAAAACAGGAAGTGAATATCGGAGAGATGAAAAAGACTGGTATATTTTTGAGGAGCTTACGGAAGACAGCCTTTTTTTGGAGCCAATTGAGGCACAGGAAGTTTACACTTTGCAGGGGTATGATGTTCTTACAGTGGTCAGAGTCATTGGTGAAAGAATTTTTCGATATAAATGCGGGGACCTTCTTTTTCAAAGGAATGGAACGGTTTTTCTGGTAAAAAGAAAAAGAGGGCAGGAAGGCGGAACTTATGCTGAAAAGAATACTGATTATCAGCCGGATGATGAACCTATAGTGTCTGATATAAACAGTGTAGATGACATTGATTTTGATATGTTTTAGGAGATGCGGATGAAACTGATTTCTATTGGCGACGGTAAAGGTAAAAATGCAATGGTCGGAATTGCACCCTTTTATAAGAAAATCGAAAAAAAGGAAGATACAACTGCAATTTCGCACAGAATTATAAAATCAACTCTTAAAACCAGTATTTCTGCCATTGAAGAAGCTGCGGATAATGACAGCGATATTGTTTTTGGAAATCTCATAGGCGGCGACCCGGAAATTGATTTGCAGCAGGAAGGAAGGTTCTGCGAAAAATTGCATTACATATATGCGGATGAAAAAAATGAACTTGTTTCAGATGTGAGGTTTGAGGAACAGATTTTTAACGCAGATGGTTCTCTTAGAGAGCAGAGGGCATTTAATACGACTGAAGCAAATATTCAGAATGAAACGCTGCCAATCAGATGGACCGGAGTAACAATTCCTGTTTATGAGGCGGTGCGCCGGTATGTTTTTTGTCATACCTATCAGCTTTTTCATACAAACGGGCTTACCTATTCATTTTTGTTTGAGCTTGCAAAAAAACTTCATGATAAAAGAGAAATGATGTTTATTGGCGGTGGAGCTGGCGGAACAGACCCGATTGTGCTAATGAAAGGCGGAAAAAAATACCGTGGTTTTATGAGCGGCAAAATTGGATACTCCAACACCACGTACCAGCTTTTGATTCACCTTACTGAAATTGACCTGGAGGATTATTGATGGATCTTCTTGCCCGGATACAAAGTGTTCTTGATTCAACAGCAGAAGCCGCTTTTCTTGCAAACAGCAGAAAACTTTTTGACGAAACAGCAGTTGAATACAAGCACAGACTTTCAGGAAAATTTGTCCTCACAAATCCGTCTCAGATTGCAGACATCGAAGGAAGCAATATCTGCATAACCCGAAAACTCGACGGAGAAATGCGGACAGTTCACTTTGACGGAACAACTACGGTTATGTTTACGACCGGTGGCAGGGAAGAAAAGGATTTTCCGTGTCTGGAAGAATTTACAGCAAAAATGAAGGCTGCCGGCATAAAATGTGCGGGTTTTGCTGCAGAACTGAATTTTATAAAGCAGGATAAAAGCCGTAGCCGTGTTTCAGATGTAATTCATGCACTTGCAAACGAAGAACTTCACGCTTCACTTGTGCTTTCGCCTTTTGACATTCTTTTTATTGATGATTCAAAGTGGCAGGCGGAGCATTATGAAAAGACGTATGAAAAGCTGGTTGAAATATTTGGACCAGATAGTCCTGTTCAGATGGAAAAAGGAAAATCTTCCAGTGACATTGCCCGCGTTTATAAAAAATGGGTCATCAAGGAAAAGGCAGAAGGTCTTGTCGTCCATACAGAGCAGCCTGTTATCTGGAAAATCAAACCGCTCCATTCCATTGATGCGGCAGTAATCGGTTATACAAGCTGTGAAAATGGTGTGCGTGACCTTTTATTTGCGGTTATGGAGCCGAGCGGCTTTTACAGAATTTTTGCGAGCGGAAGCAACGGACTTTCAAATGAGCAGCGAAAAATTCTTGAACAGAATCTTTCTGCTCTTCAGGTTTCTTCAAATCTTATTTACACAGATTCTCAAGGTACCGCCTTTCAGATGATAAAGCCAGAATTTGTATTTGAAATTACTGCCACGGATTTTGCAAATACAAACTGCCTGAACGACAGTTTCAAAAACTTTATTGCGGAATATTCGGAAGAAAAAGGCTGGCAGTTGAAGGGAAAGGCGGCAGGTGTTGCAACTTACAATCTTTGCATCGACCGTCTTCGTGAAGACAAGAAATGTGTCGAGCCTGATATTGCCGTTCATCAGATTCAGGATTTGTGTCCGTTCCCATGTGCTCAAATTAACAAAAATAATGAAAAACTTTCAGACAGCACAATCGAAGAAAGAAAAGTCTTTTATAAGCAGCAAGGGCGACGTAAATATGTGAAAAAATTCGTTCTTCTCAAAACAAATAAGGAAGAAACTCAAAAATTTTCAAAATATCTTCTTCATTTTACAGATTACAGCTCTAGTCGCGCGGAAAAAATGAAGGTGTCTGTTTGGTGCTCCAGCGACAAAACCGAATTACAGGAAAAAATGGAGACGATGATTTATAAATCTATTAAAAAAGGATGGGGCAGCTTATGAATAATACAATAATTTCTGATTTTGTTACGGCATTTTTTCCGGTTCATAAAAAATACTGGGACGAACTTACGGAAGAAGAAAAAACTTTTCTGAACATAATGCCTTATGATATCAGAACACTCAAAAGGGTTATTTTTAAACCGGAAGAAAACGCAAAAGAACTTGAAAAGTTTCGGAAAAGGATCAAAGACCTTGAACTGATTTTATCTCACAGGGAATGTGTTTTTGATTATTGCTTATTCGAAAATCTTTATCGTTTTACAGGCGGCGTCTTTAATTCAAATTACGATTTTATTTTTATGGAGCCTGAAAAATATGCGGCTCAGATTAAGGAGGTAAAAACAATCAATGGATACATGAAAAAGATTTATGATGTGCTTCCGTCATATTACCGGGATTACGCAAAGCAAAAATCGGCCGGGCATGAAGAAGATAGAAGAAATAAGATTTTCGGAAAGTTTTATCAGCACTTAGATTCTGTTACTTTTCAGTCAAATTATGATTATATAGAATTTAAAAGAAGCCAGATGAATCTGATTCCGTATTTTATAGAATACCGGAATTCGCATTTAATAGACTGGGTGTGCACCCGCTATGTAGATCGTATGAATACAATTCCTGATAATGACCTGCCATTTTATGAATTCTCCGGTTTAGATTCCAGGGTGCGCATTATACAAAAAGATCTGGAGGAATATGCGCAAAACGAAATCCGCTCTATTTTGGCAAAATATAATTATTCTGATGTAACAATCGAAAAGTTTGGAGGTAACCTTTTAGTCAGATATCAGGCAAAAAATTCTTTATTCAATTCACATTGTACAAGAACAGTATCAATTACCAATCTGAATGAAGAACTGGAAAAATTTGAAAGCTGTTTAGGGGCATAAAAAAGGGGGAATGGAATGGCAAAAATTATAATTCCTGCAGAAGAGCTTCTATGTTTTGGCGGAATAGATTACTGTATGGCTAAAAAAAAGATTGATTCGCTCAAAAACTGTGAAGTCAAAGTGTCTGGAAATCTTAGTCGGTTAGGCTTACTGGTTCTGGGAGAGTATCTGAAAACAAATAATGTCAAATTAAAGAGTCTGGAACTTTCTGATGGAAGCAGCCTGTATCAAATTAGCGGCTATAATGTGGTTTCTGAAAATTATTCTAGAAAAAGATACGGAAAGGACGGGCGAATACTTGAACAAATAAATTCTCTGCAAAATAAGCAGCTCTGGGCTTCGATGGTAAATACCTACAGTTTTTTTTCGATAAAGGGGCCGCTTTTCTGGAAAAATAAATATGACTCAAGTAAAACTCAGCTGAATGCAACAGAGTCTGAAATATTTTTTGTAAAAAAGCTGGAAATGGAATTCAGTAATAATTGTGATGCAGAAAAAAATCTCATTTATGTTTCGAAAAAAGATACTCCATGTGATTTTTTAATGCAGTCTCAAAAGATGATAGGTTTGATGAAGGGAATTACAAAAGATAATAATGCAAAAAAAGCCGGTGATAAAGAATACAAAGTCCTTCTATATAATACACAGCTTTTGCATCCTGGAACGGAAGCATTATTTTTTATTCAGGCGGAAAATGGAATCGAGCTTCTTGCACCAAAGTTAAATCTTTATCTTTTCTTTCCGGATTCTGAAACGCACCTGATTATTCCTTTTTTTGATTATCTGAAAAATAATTTTATCAAAATCACAAAAGAATATGCATCATTCGTAAAAGGAACAACTGTTGCAGACAAACTCAAAAAAAGAGAGAGGGAAGACGAATCACAGAAAATTACTGAAGATAAAAAAAATCTTATGCTGGCAAGAATTCAAGCTGCGGCATCCCCGGAACAGATAATCTGGAACGTAATAAAAGAACTTGAAGAATTCGCTATTAATTATAACCTTTCTTTGAGCTGCGAAAATAAGAACGACTCTATAGTTTTTTTTGTAAGGGAAAAGGAAATTACATCAGATTCAAGAAGTTTTGATTTCAGCATTCCAAGGCATGCACTGCTGGAACAATACGACAAGATGAAAGAAATGATTAAATCAGAAATTTTAAAAATGGCAGTTTAGAGGAGGAGGTGTATATTATGTCAAAAGAAGTTTTTAATAAAAACGAAATCGATAACCTTTTGGGAAAAATGCAGAGTTCGCAAAATTCTGAAGATGCAACGGACAATATTTTTTCCGAAACTCTTTTGCAGCAGATTAATAAAGTATTTTCTTTTACATGCAGCAGAATTTCAGAAGAAGTAATTTCTTTTACCCGCTGTTTATGTAATTTTTCTGTATCGGCAACAGAAGAACTCAGTTTTGATGACTTCTGCCGTTCAATTCAGCTTAATTCTTTTAATGCTCTTTATACCTGGGATTCTTATCCGATTTCAATCAATATTGATCTGTCTGTTTCAAATGCTCTTTTAATTTCAAATATTCTGGATTCTTTGACTTCTCAATTTTCCAACAGGTCTGAAGAAGAACAGAAGTCATTTGAAATTGTAAAAAAGGAGTTTGATTCAATTTTATACTATGATTTCAATCAGGGATATCTGAAAACCATCGAGCAGCTTTTTTCGCGGAAAATTCTCATGTACTTTTTAAAAGATATTGCCATCGACATGGGAAGAGATGTTAAGTCAAAATCAGTTTTTATTCCGCGCCTGAAAAAACTTGAAAGCAATTCATCCTGGATGAAGTTTTTACCGGATGATGAGAGGGTCATTCTTCTTTCAGTTGAATGTAATATTGGCGAAGAGGCTGGATTTATGAATATCTGCATTCCGAATGTTTTTATAAAAAAACTTAAAAGCATGGGATTCTTAAAGGAGGAATAAACTTACGACAGAAGAAATTCAAAACAAATTTTACGCTGCACATGAAAAACTTACTTCTATTCTTTCAGACTTTATTACCGGCGGATATGCAGAAACGTTTGCAAAACTCCTTGTTTATATGGGAACTGAAAAAGCAGAAGAAACGCTGAAAAAACTTTCTGACCCCATGAAAAGTCAGGTACAGGAAGCTTATAAAAATCATTCTCAAAAGAAAATTACTGACCCGGAAATTATAGCGGCCGCCGGATACGTTTTAAAACAGACAGATTTTTATGGGGATGCAATGAGCAATGCTGTTTCTGAAGGTCTTGATGAGAATCTTCTTTCCGAACTTTCGCACCAGACGAATACTCTTTTTAAGCAGGATCCTCTGATTGCATTGAACCTTGAGCAGAATCTTTTTGCCTTTGAAGATTTAACGCAGCTTGATGACCGGGCAATTCAAAAAGTTCTCAGGGAAGTTGAACAGCAGGAACTTGCAACGGCGCTTCGAGGGGCGGATAATCTGGTTCAGGATAAGATTTTCAGCAATATGTCCAAACGGGCTGGCACTATGCTCAAAGAAGACATTGAGTTTATGGGACCGGTGCGCCTTGCAGATATAATGCAGGCACGTAAAAATATTATGGATATTGTACGTCAGCTTGAACAGAACGGCGACATTGTAATTGCAAGAAATGATGTTTTAATTTAGCGGGAGAAAACTTATGATTCAGACTGTTTTTTTTACCGCGAGCTTTTTTCAGAGAATTTTTTACAGACTGAAAATCCCAAGAATATAATTTCTGTCCGTCCCAAAAATGAGTTTAATCCGGAAAATCTTTATTATTCGGATGCAGAAAGAGAATGGGTCTGTATTGCAGAAGATTCAGATGATAAAAACATGTTTTCAGAAGAAAATCCTGGAAGTCAGGCTACTGAATTTGTAGAAACACCACTACTTCCTACAGCTCCTTTCTTTGAAGATAAAGAATTCTGTACAAAAGATTATGAAACCGGCAGATTTACAGTTCCCGAGCTTGAAGATTTCAGCCCGATGCAAATGAAGAAGTTTCTGAAATACCGCTGGCAGAAAAAAAGATATGAATTTAACAAGCTGAATTTTAAAGATAAAAGAGGCATAGATAAAGATTATCATTCTGCAAAAATTATCACAGATACTGAAAATCTTACTCTGACAGTAAGCTTCTATAAATTTTTTCGCGAGGAAAACCGCAGCACCGAAGTTCCTGAAACTGAAGAAAAAACTTTGGTTCTTTGATATGAAAAACGGCAGTGTGGATTTATTTTCAGATTATCATGCAAAAGCGGATAATGAATTTCATAATGAAATTATTGATTTTTGCGAATATCTTGAACAATCTGAATTACCGGTTTGTATTCTGCAAAAAGCATTTGAAAAAATTCTGGAACTAGCTGAATTGTTTACCGGTGTTTCATTTGAAGAAATGCGGAATTCTTATAAAACAAAAAAAGACATTTGCTATCTTCTTGGAATGTATAAGCTTACAATGCTTCCGTTCTGCCCGGAGTTGTACAATATAATCAACAGTCCGAAAATAAAGAAACGCCATGTTCATTTCCGTTACAAACAGACAGATTCAAAGGTTTTCAAACGTTTTTGCAGGAAGTATAAAATCAGAAATACAAAAACGCTGCGCAAATGCTTTATAAACTCTCCTTCTGTTTTAATCACTTTTTTGACTATTAAAGATTCGGGTTTTAAGGATATGAACCTTTACAACCGTGTTATAACTGATGCGGATAATTGTAATTTGATTGATTCCTGCAATGCGGATTCTCTGGCATTTTTCTGTCGGTGGAGCATAAAAAAACGCGGACAGAAAAATACGCTGAATACAGTTTTAAAGAGAACGGATCTTTATAACTACGGTGACACGCTGGATATGTTCTGTAAATATTTTAAGCATATTCCAGATTCATTAAAAGAGGACATCTTAAAAGACGGCTTTACAGAGTTTAATCATGACGCTCTTTCAAACATTGCCTGGCAGTATGAGAATAAGAACATCACATTTAAATACACGGATGAGCAAAAGCGCCTTGAAGATGAAATTGACGGTTATAAATTTTGTCTCCCAGAAAATTCTTATCAGCTTTGCGAAATTGGAACAGCGCTTCATAACTGCGTGGCAAGCTATTCTGACAGCGTAAAAGAAAAACGCTGCACGATTGTTTATGCTAACAAAGACGGTGAATATAAAATCTGCATAGAAGTTCGTGAAAATAAAATCTGCCAGGAACGCATTGACCATAATCATATTCCTGCAAAGGAGGAGCAGAAAGTGCTCGATAAATGGCATGAACGGCACGGGCTTGTAAATGACTAACATCCTAAAAAAAATTTAAAAAATGTGAAACAAATTCGTGTCATCCAACTATATTCTAAATATAACTCAAATATGGAGGCAAGTGATGCGAAGAAGCCGAAGAATGTTGGGGCAGAGCCGGAATTTAAAGACCAAAACCTTGAATGAGGCCAGCCCTTCGGAATGTAGAATTCTCGCTTATTATCTTTATGAAATCCTCAGGTACAAGCATGATTTTTACCCAGATGATGAAGACGATGATGATTTTATGCTTTTCTCTTATATGCTCTTTGAAAAAATAGCAAAAAAGCTCGGTCTGGAAAAAGCAATAGAAGGCGCACTTGAAGGAACAATCAGAAAATTTGTAAAATGCGGAAAACTCAATGCTGCTCCTGAACTTTCTGATCAATTTTTCTCCGATTCAATCATAAAATATAAATACAGGGAAGATATTGATGTTAATAGACTGCAGCCATGTGGTTTAGACAAACCTACCCAGATTATTATAGATATGCTGCGCTGTTTTTATGTTACAAAATCTAATGAATTTCTTTTAAGCCTCATTGCAAATTATCTTATCAGAAAAACACCGGATGAAGATCAAAGTCTGCTCGGAAAGCTTCCGCTGAATCTGAAAAGGGCACTGGAAGACACCAAAAATATCGATTTTGTCGCTGATTCCGTCAATTTAAGTAAAGAAGAATGTTCGCTCTTAATGTTCACTTACCGGATTTCAACAAATCGTTTTTCACGAAGCCTTTTGGACACTTTTACGGAAGCCTGCCAGGACGAAATTACCACAAGAATACTCGGTATTTCCAACCGTGATTTAGCCCTTCTTAAACGAAAAGATTCAAAACTCAGGCTTTTTGGATTTATTGATGAAGCTGGCATAGTTAATGAAGATTTCCTTGAATGCCTTAATGCCCGTTCCATGCAGCCGTTTTTCTGTGATCTTCTTAAAAAAGATGATTCAGAATCCTGCTACGAACTTGATTCATTTAATATAGAAGAAAACTCACGCAATATTATGAGCCGTATGCTTAACGGAAAAGAAAGTGTCTCAATTCTTTTGTACGGAAAGCCCGGAAGCGGAAAAACTGAATTCGCCAAATCACTTACAAAAAAGAGCGGACTTAAAGCCTACATCTTTAAAAATGAACGGGAAGTAATGGATTCAAAAAGGACAAATGTGCTTTCTCGTCTGAACTGTCTTCTTTCCATGTCGTCGCCGGACAGCGTTTTTATCATTGATGAAGCAGAAGCTGTCTTGAAAACCTGTGATGTCTCGTTTTTTGGAATGTGTATGCCGTCACCAAACAAGGGAACGATAAACAAGATGCTCGAAGAAAACCGTAATAAAATCATCTGGATTGTGAATGTCACTTCACAGATGGATGAAAGCACGCTCCGCCGTTTTACATATTCTTACCGCTTTGAATCTATGACCCGCCAGCAGCTCAGAGGCATTACAGAATCAAAATTGCAGCCGCTTGCTCTTCCAATTTCTGTGAATAATCAGATTCTTGATTTGATTGAGCATTACAAAGTGACAGGTGCTTCGGTGGATAACATCGTAAAGACAATCAGAAGCCTTGATGATGTTTCTGATTGTCTTATTCCGAGCATAAAATCCGTTTTGAAGGAAAATGCACTTCTTTTGAACGGGAAAAGCCGTATGCGTGAAACAGTGGGGCAGAATTACGACTTGAGCGTTCTGAATGCTTCTCTGAACCCTGACCAGATTGTAAAAATGGTGAAGAACGCAAGAACTTATGCTCAGGAATCTGGCACGCTCGGAGATTCTAAAAACGGAATCAGGATGCTTTTTTACGGAGCAAGCGGGACCGGTAAAACTGAGTTTGCGCGTTATATTGCAGGGCAGCTTGGAAGTAAAATCTTGTTGAAACGAGTTTCAGATATTTTGAGCAAGTGGGTAGGGGAGAGCGAGCAGAATATAAAAGACGCCTTTGAAGAAGCCGAACGCACCGAAAGCATCCTTCTTTTTGATGAAGCGGATTCGTTTTTTGCAGACAGAAACAGCGCGGAACACAGTTGGGAGCGTACTCAGGTGAACGAATTCCTTACGCAGATGGAAGAGTTTTCCGGCATTTCGATTTGTACGACAAACTTAAAAAACATCATGGATTCTGCAATGAACCGCCGCTTTCACATCATCTCGGAATTTAAGCCGCTTACGGCAGAAGGAATCAATACTCTGCTCGGACGGTATTTCGGACGTTTCAAGTTTGATGAAGAATCTATCCATCGGCTTGAAAGGCTTTCTTCTGTGACACCGGGCGACTTTGGTGTACTTGAAGGAAGGCTTCGTTTTATGGACAAGGCTTTGTATTCAGAGTCCTATATAATAGAAGAACTTTGCAAAATTCAGGAAGAAAAAAGTGGAGTTCATAACCGCATTGGATTCTGCTGCTGAGGAAAATCGCGATGAAAAATCAAACAAATGTAGAAATAAAAATTTACCGCCGCAGGGAAGTTGAGCCTGTGGGCGATTTGCTCGGCCTTATTTCTTCGTGGCAAGAAGATTCCTGTTTTTACGGAGAATCATTTCTAGTGAAGAAAAACGATCAAAACGAAATTGTAAAACATGGAAGATGGTATGATTCGATGGAAAATCCCGGCAATAAACTCAACTGGCAAAATCAGTTTATGTTACAGCTTGCAATAGATCTGAAAAAAATCCTTAAAGCCAAAAAGCCGGATATGTCTTTTGACATCTGGCAGAATCCGGAGGACTTATGGCTTTTGATACCTTTGGAACATCTTCATTATCACATTAATGAATTCCAGCAGGCTTTTAGCGAAATACATTTTATTACAAACAATCAGCTTCTAAAAAGATTGCTGGATAAAAAACTTGGACTGTTTTAAGGAGGAATCGTAATTTTAAGAATGCAAGATTCTTACGGTTATCAAACTCTGATATATGAGCATCTTCGAAATCGAAGGCAAAAATATATCAATTTTTGGCTCTGAAAATACCGGTTCGCCACTTGTAATACTGAATACCTACGGAAATGAAGGTGAATCTGTCTGGAATGAATGCCAGAAGCTTAATTGTCCGTCTTTTACACTCGCTACAATTTGAGATACTGAAGCAAAAGCGAAAAATAAGGTATTATGTACCGTACAGCCCGTGGTATTAAATGGATTTTGGAGCAATAAAATAGGGGTGCTCGTGAGCGTATAATTAACACCCCCTACGGGAAAAATAAAACATGAAATACAATCTCCTTAAGCTTAAAGACTTGAGGAGATTTTTTTTATGATATTCCCAGTAAAACGAGTCAAAGAAGAATTAATCAATGAGTTTGCGGTTTCAAAAATGGATATTGAGACTTTCAGCCAGATGCACAGCATACAGCCTGAAGTAACATCATCAACTTAAGCCCCACTATTTAAAGAATTCCAAATAAGATAAAATTCCTTAGGTGGGAAAAATAGGTGGGGCTTACATTCAAGAAAAGATGGGAAACTGTTACA
>Ga0256407_10008851_pt1 | contig 14613 bp, 11 predicted proteins | sample RumenRJG_04DNA_FD_193489 | JGI IMG/M metagenome (GOLD analysis project Ga0256407, IMG submission 193489) | Bovine rumen microbial communities from Lethbridge, Alberta, Canada - RJG_04 | ecosystem: Host-associated > Mammals > Digestive system > Stomach > Rumen | place: Canada: Alberta... | reverse complement strand
TGGGACGAGAACGCCGACAACCTCCAGTTGGCCGACATGAAACCCAAAGTGAACTACAAGGCCGGTGACGACATCGCTGCAGCCGTGAAGGGTGCATCGCTTTCGTGGACTACCGAGGCAGAGACCGACGAGAACACCGTGACCGACGACGACAACACCCAGACAGGTGGCAATGGCGGCGGCGACAACACACAGCCCGGTGGCGGTATAGACATCGAGGGATAAAGTAAACCCCAGACCACAAAATGTGCGGTTAGTGTATAGTAGCACTAATCGCACATTTTTTTTATGATAGGACTCGAAGTAAACGACGCAATCATCCTGGAGCAGCAGAAGGTTCTCGAAGCAGCTCTCTCCACGAATCCCAAGACTCAGAAAGCCTTGCAGAAACTCATTCGCAAGGCTCTGATGGAGGTTAGGCCAGAATTAGTGTCGGCTGCTCGCGGTGCAATGGACAGCGACCCACGAGGTGCAGCGCACGGCATCAGGCTTTCCGTATATAAGAAAATTCTTGGTGGTAATGTCAATATCCTGAACATGAGGAAAAAGGCTGGCAATCCTACCACCTATGAACCGCCACGGAAACTTCAGCCCCATCAGAGAGGCGGCAACCGGGTGCCGAGAGGAAAGCGCACCGATACCGTGATGCACTATGGGCCTCACGACCGTCAGTGGATTCTTCGCTTCATCAACAGCGGAACGTCAGACCGTATGGCTGGCAGTCGTGGCGGTCGCCTGTCAGGTAATCGCGGAAGAATCGCAGCCCGCAACTTCTTCCGTAGTGCCGGTGAGCGAGCACTGGCACAAGCAGCCGACAATCTCGCCTCGCTGATAGACACCGAACTCGAAGCGATGCTCAGCAAGAAATAAGTAAACCTACAACCACATTTAACCCGATTAGTGAATGCCCACTAATCGGGTTTTATAGTTTATGGCAGATAGCATTCTTAGATTAAAAGTCGAATCACAGGAATACGACAACAAACTGAAGCAGGCGGCTCAAGGGCTGACCCGCTATGCCGACGAGTGCCGCAAAGTGGGCGGTACGCTCGAAGTGGTGGAGAAGGATACGCTCGAATATGTGCGTGCCCTCGGACGGATGGATACCACCTCGCGCACGGCCACCGGCAAGTTGGCTGAGATGAAGAAGACCTTCGTGGAGCTCTCCGCACAATACAAGCAGATGACCGACGCTGAGAAGGCATCGCCATTCGGCAAGGCTCTTGCTGCATCGCTCGATGAATTGAAGCCTCGTATCATCGACACCAAAAATCAACTTGACGAAATCAACGACTCATTGAAGGGAATGTCCTCAAATGCTGGCGGCGGTCTTTTCAGCGGACTGGGCGATAAGATGTCTGGTGCGATGCAAGTGTTCGCCGGTAACATGCTGACGAAGGCGGCTGGGGCTGTGGCCAATCTTGGCTCTGAGATATTCAGCTCAGTGCAGCAGGGTGTTGAGCTTGCGCGTCAGGGTGAGGGCATCCGCATTGCCTTCGAGCGTCTCGGGCGTGGTGACATTCTCGACGGACTGCGAGATGCGACTCACGGCACCGTGACAGACCTCGAACTGATGAAAGCTGCCGTGAAGTTCAACGACTTCAAATTGCCTGTCGAAGAATTGGGTACGATGCTCGCATTCGCCCAGCAGAAGGCAAAGAACACGGGTCAGTCGGTGGATTACATGGTGGACAGCATCGTGACAGGTCTCGGTCGTAAGTCGCTGATGATCCTTGACAACCTCGGACTGAGTGCTACGGAGGTGAAAGAGAAGATGGCAGAGACGGGCGACATGACGAAAGCCGTCGGTGCCATCATCCGTGAGCAGATGTCAAAGGCTGGTGATTATGTGGAGACCGCTGCTGACAGAGCCGCACAAGCTAACGTGAGCCTCCAGAACAAGATGGAGGAACTGGGGCGCAAGTTCGCACCACTCGAAGAAGCCAGCAACAGCCTGTGGACTTCGATGAAGATTGGCATCCTTGACATCATCGGTGGACCACTGACCGACCTCCTTAACAAGCTGACACAGGCAGGGCGCATGGCCAATCAGTACGGGCTTATGGGCGGCAATGCGAAAGTTGGCCGTATGACTTCCAATCTTGCAAGTGCAAGCGAGGGAAACCGTCAAAGCATCTATCAGCAGCAGCAGGCTCAGTTCTGGAAGTACATCAATCCACGAGAGCAACAGTTAAAAGATATACGTGCATGGCAAAGTGGTGAACGCAATGAGGCGTTACAGAAGCGTATCGGTGCCATCACGGAGAAGTACGGCTCACTCGACGCTACCAAGATTCAGGCCGAAGTGGATGCAGCCAAAAAGATGCTCTCCGACTATCAGGCAGCAGCCAAACAGATTCTTCAGCCCATTGAGCAGAAAATCGTGCCGACGGTTGGGGATGGCGGTAATAGTGGTGGCGGTGGTGGTCGCTCTGGTGGTGGTGGCAGAAGCAAGTCTGAACCGACGTTTGCGCCAGACTCGATCGCAGCACAGCAGAAGCTCGTAGCAGACTTGACAAGGCAATGGAACGAGGCTGGGGCAGATGTGCGCAATCAGTACGTCGTTCCCCTTGTGGAAGCAGAGGCCAAGCTGAAGGAGATGAAAGATCAGCAGGCACTCATGAAAGAGCAGGCACAGGGAAAGCTCCTGGGCGATACGTCTGACGGCAAAGGCATCGAGGTGCCCATATCGTCAAATGCTTCGTTTGAGGAATGGATGAACAGTGTGAAAGAACAGCTTGCCAACCTCAAAATTGACCCAATAGAAATCCCCATCGAAACGACAACCAAGGACGTGAAGGCTATCGCAAAGGCAGCAAGCGTAACAGCCGACGTAGTTGGCAGTATCGGCGACGCTTTCAATGCTATCGAAGACCCAGCGGCCAAAGTGATGGGCACCGTGATGCAAGCCATCGCTAATGTTGCACTTGGTTATGCTATGGCTACGAAGCAGGCATCGTTGTTGGGTCCTTGGGCTTGGATAGCGTTTGCAGCAAGCGGTCTCGCTACCATGATAACCACTATTTCAGCCATCCACTCCGCCACTGGCTACGCCGAAGGCGGTATGATCAAGGGCAACTCATATAGTGGTGACAACATCGGCGGGCTGGTGGATGGTTCGCAGTTCGTCGGTTTGAATGCGGGCGAGGTTGTGCTGAATGCGAGCCAGCAGAATATGTTGGCGCAGAATCTACAGGGCGGTGGCGGCACGGTGAACGTCGTAGGCCGCGTGGTGGGCGAGGACATTTTCCTCTCGGCTGACCGCTACGCCCGTCGATCAGGGCGCGGTGGAATATTAACTGGTAAAAATCTATAATCGATATGGCACAAAACGGCAATAACATTCTGGTATATCTCAACGGCACGGCCATCGCTGGCACGCGTTCAAACAAGATTCAGACAGACTGCGAGATGTTGGAGGTCACCAACCCAGGCAGCGCAGAGTGGCGGCTGTTTCACGCAGGCCGCAAGCAGTGGACGGTCAACGTCGGATTCCTCGTGCTCGCATCTACCGACGCCCGGAAATCGCTGAACATCGGCACAACATACACTTTACAGTTCCGCGACCGACAGGGCACGGTTCTTTTATCCGGCCAGGCCATCATGAAGCAGTGCGAAATCGACTACGTGCGCGGCAATCTCGCCACCGGCTCATTCGCATTCCAAGGCAACGGCGAACTCCACGACTCTAACGCATAAAGACTATGGAAAGAGAATTCATTTCACTCGACGGACAGCAATTCACGCTGGTTATCGACGGCGTGCAGGCTCATGAGAACCTTCAGCTGGGCAGAGATCCCTTCTCAACCGACGAGGACGGCGATACGGATATGTTTATGCCGGTGCGCACGCAGAGCGGCTATATCAGACTGAAGAGTTACGACAACTCGACGTGGCGCACCTATATCCCGACAGGCGCAACGGCCATGCCCGTGAAGCTGAAGCAAGGCTCAACCATCGTGTGGCAGGGCTACGTGCAGACGGGCACCTACGGCATGACCTTTCCAGCCATCTACGAGGATTTCGAGTTGCCAATCGTGTGCGGCCTCTCGGTCTTGGAGTCATTCGATGTCGATGTTCAGGGACCTGCCGACATGGTGACGGTCGGGCAGTTGCTCGCATACCTATTCGGCAAGTTGTCGGGGCTCACGTATAAGGTCTATTTCCACACCAGCACCCACGACTCGATGCCTGCCTGGTTGCAATACCGTATCATCTGGCGCAACTTCCTCGATGAAGACGACGGTCAACTGAAAGCCTCCTACAACTGCTTTGAAATCCTCGAAGAGCTCTGCAAGTTCTACGGCTTCTCCTGTCGCACTCACGGCGACGGCATCTGGTTCACCAGCATCACCGACGACGAGCGCAACGAGACGGTGGCAGTGTGTACCCTCGCACAACTGGCAGCAGGCACGGTAGGCGATCACGTATGGTTTGACGACATTGCTCTGACAAATGCCGACTTTGCAAGCAACGACCACACGGAGGAATGGATTCCAGGCTGCAAGTCGGTATCATTCAATTCAGAGCTCAACGCCTTCGACACCATCATCGAAGTGCCGAAGGATGAACTGCTGAAGCAACATAAGAACGACACCGTGACGTTAGGCGAGCATTGGAAAGACCACGATGCCAACGAGTGCTATTTCCTGTATCACGGTGCCGTGAACTACGAGAACGCCCTGATGAAACTGAAGACCTACGTGGAGTCAGCGGTTGAAGGTCAGCCGCAATGCTTCGGCAAGTTGGCTATCTTCGATACGGATATGTCAGACCCCAAACTGCGCTACAACTGGACGGTGAGCGTGGATGCTTTCAAAAGCGAAGACTACGGCAACCGCCAAAGCGCGACACCACTGATTGAGATAGAATCGAAAGCGGCCTATATCCTGAGCGACGGCATCTTATTTATCAATGGCAAGACCGACAACGAATGGAAAGGCGAGGCCACCTGCGTGTTGAAGGTGGGCAATATGTATTGGAACGGCACGACGTGGACCACCACCGCCAGCACCTTCACGTTGGAATGCGACAGCCAGGGTATCGCCGACACACGCACTTCGATAACTGAGACGGAATACGACGGCACTGGCATTCCCATCACCACGACGCTGACGGGTAAGATATATTTCGCCATCAACGACGTGAGAACGTTCGACATTTTGATGATAAATATTAACGGCTATTTCCCATTGCAGGATTTCGAGATAGGCTTTGTTCGCCGCCAACAGGATGAAGAGGCCAACGACCTGAACTACACCGCTACGGGCGGCGTGTTCCCCGACGAAATCAATGTCGATAGCATCTTCTGTACCGACAAGTGGAAGACTGAAGGCAACAACACCATCCGCTGCGAGATGGGCTACGGGCTGCTGTTCTCCAACACATCGGTGATTGACACCATCCCCTACAAGAACGGCTACCAGAAGCCGGAGCAGCACAATGCCAACCTGATTGCAGCCTACGGCTCGACCATCCGGCAAGTGCTCACGCTCCAGCTCTGGAACTCCCGTGTGGCAGCGTCGCCAAAGTCGGTCGTCACGCTGGGCAGCAAGCAGTATTTCCCAGTCGCCATCACTCACCAGTGGCGCGACGGCATTCAAGAGGTGAAGCTGATGGAGATCTGAAGTAAACCCATAACGACATTTCTGGCGATAGATAGCGAGACTACTATCGCCAGATTTGTTTTTATTTCGGAATAAAAAGACATGAGCAAGACAATCACGAGAAAATACATCCAGCGCATCACGCGCAACGAGAACAGCACCAGCATCCGCAGGAACAGCGGCGGCGGTGGTGGCGGCGGTGGCGTGTCGCAGTATTGGGTGGATGATAACTATGTGTCGAAGGAATTTTTCAACCGACTCTTTGAAATCCACGACGAGAATGGTGATCCCATTCTGCCCAACGACGTAGAGACGGAGATCGACAACATACAGGCGATGTTCGGATTCTGGACCAATGCCTATCTGAGCGCACTAGGTCAGAACGAGGGCGGAGGTGGCGCAGAGCTCACGCTCGCCTCACTTGCCGATGTCGCCGTGCAGGGTGTCACCGACGGTCAGGCCCTTGTGTGGAGTGCGTCGCAGGGCAAATGGGTGCCAGGACAGGGCGGTGGCGGTACTGACATGCAGACCGTATGGCAAGAACTCGCCGCCACCGGCACGCAGCAGATCAATAAGACCCACCTCACGACGGCCTTGGCAGACTATCTCCCATTGGCTGGTGGTACGATGACCAACACGAACCTTGTCACCAACATGAACGCCGACCTGCTCGACGGTCATCATGCCACAGACTTCGCACTGGCTTCGGCCATCACGGACATGGCTACGCAGACGTGGGTATCTACCAACTATCTGAGCAAGACCGACGCAACCAGCATCTATCTTACGAAGACGGAAGCAAACACGACCTATCTGAGCATCGCATTCTTCCGTGCGCTATTCCGGGCTTACACGTCTGGCGGTTCTGAGGTCGTACCCAACGGAGGCAGCACTTCGACCATCGACAACATCAAGGCGATGTTTGGATTCTGGACTAATTCGTATCTGTCGGCACTCGGCAGCAATCCAGGCGGCGCATCGCTCACGCTCAGTTCGCTTTCAGATGTCAGCATCTCAGGCGCAACAGCCGGTCAGGTGCTCACCTACCGTAACGGCGCATGGCGCAATGAGACCCCGCAAGGTGGTGGTACTGACATGCAGACCGTATGGCAAGAGCTTGCCACCTCCGGCACGCAACAGATCAACGCCACCCACCTCACGACGGCCTTGGCAGACTATCTCCCCATGACTGGCGGCACGATGAAAAACACGAACCTTGTCACCAACATGAACGCCGACCTGCTCGACGGTCGTCACGCAACGGATTTCGCATATGGCACCAATGGAGTGGCCGACAGCGCAAGCACACTTGCGAACAAGTCAGTCACGGCATACACACTCGACAGTCTTGCTGGTAGCTTCACGTTTGAGGGTTACAACCTTACTGTCGATGTAACGCCATCAATTGACGAGGTAGGTCTTCAGGTTGGCAGTTCTGTCGATAAGTTCCAACTCGTTTGCAGGGATTATGCTCTGATGATACGACAGAACGACGAAGGCGGCACAGACTCTCTTAATTGGACGAAATGGATAACTCTTCCGACAAAGCTTCACACATCTCATCAGCTGACGAAACGAGACCAGTGGTTCAGATTCGCAAACCTGACACAATACGGAGCTTCGTATCTTGTTTCCATTCGTGACAATTACTATAACAACTCGCCGACACCAGTGACATGGATTATTAATGTAGGTCACGAAACAGTCACCGTCACGCAGATTGGTAGAGCTGTTCTTCCTCCGACAAGCCTGACAAAGTTGCGAATCGTAAGATATACACTCACTGGCTACTATGGATTTCATCTTGAAGTCTATACACCATACCAGAGGTATATCAGCCAGAACACACCTGAGATAAACATCATGAATCTTGGCCGAGACAACATGTCAGACGGTATTGAATTGGTTCACGACCCCGACTACGACACAAAATGGCTGGAAGTTGATGAGACCATCGAAAGTGGGGAATTGCTTCTTGAAGAGGTAGGCATTTCTGATGCGACTACACTCTGGGGACAGCCTTTCGACGGTTCGTCATCAGTCAGCGGCAGCATGACGGGTGTCACAAGTATTGAGATGAACAGCGACGGTGCGCTTTCTGGCTTCGGAGGTTTTATAGACTTCCACTTCAACGGTTCGTCTTCTGACTACACGTCAAGAATCATCGAAAACGCAAGCGGAAGAATCGCCATTAACGATATTCTATACGTGAAGACAAACGGGACTGTTGGTATCGGCACAGACTCGCCTTCGACATCTTACAAGCTCGACGTGAATGGCGATGGGCGCGTATATAACCTTGTAATTGGTTCCGATAGCGATAATGTCAAGGGTAAAATATCCCCTGTAACCTTTTCAGGGACTGGTCAGGGTTTCAAACTTGTACCAGACTTGACAAATACTGATGTATGGTTTGCGTATCGCCGCTCTGTCACCTCCACTTCACAGCCTATGCTATATCTCTACGCGTCAATCGAAAACAGTGGCATTAATGCGCTACAGATAAACAAAGCAGATTCTACTACATATAATTTCCATGTCGGCCAAGGGTTTGCAAGCAAGGCAGGTGCTACCATTTTGTGGGGGTATCGTATTGACTTTAAGTCAAGGCTTAACGGCACTGGTTCTTCGCAAACTTACATGACTATCGCCAATGATGGCAATGTGGGCGTCGGAACAGATTCTCCATCCTATAAACTTCAAGTCAATGGTCAGTCCTATTTTACGGGGCATGTCGGCATCGGCACGTCTCCGCATAGCACTTATGTACTCCGAGCCGATGGTGAGGTCTATGTCAGCACGGGTCTTTACAGCCACGGCTACGTCACGGCATTGTCTGACATTCGCCACAAGGATGTTATGGGCGACGTGAAACTCACGGTCAGCGAGGTGGCAAACGCACCTGCCGTGAAATTCTTGTGGAAAGACCGCAGGCAGGAAGGGCTGCAAGTCGGAAGCATCGCGCAGTATTGGCAAAAGATTTTGCCAGAAGCCATCGTGGAGGCGGCTGACGGAGAGCTCACGATGGCATACGGCGTGGTAGCTCTGCTTGCCTCCATCGCCAACGCCCGCGAGATAGTAAACCTAAAACGCGAAATCGCCGAATTAAAAAGGAAGTTACAAAAGCATGGCATATTCGAATAACATCATCACCGACCCCGTCAGCATCAGCGATGTGCAGGCCGCCGTGAGCCACACCTCCGGCGACCTCGCCACGCTGATCACGGCTGGCACCATCAATATGTGGGCAAAGTATAAGCCTGTGATACGAACGGCGATTGACACCACCGGCCAGCTGAAATCAGACAAGACGTGGAAGAAAATCGGCAGTCCAGACTATTTGCAATCCACAGCATGGTTTAAGAGTGATAATCAGAACTACGGCATCGTACCGAAAGCCTATTATATCGACACCACGCAGCAGCGAACCATTAAGGCGTTGGAACAGCTTGCAGCCGACATCAAGAACCGTACCAACGAGCTGAACGGCTGGCAGTATCAGCGACCAGCAGGCGGCTCATCGCAACCATTCAGACTTGTGGATTTCAATCGCTACAAACAGAATGCGCCAAAGCCTGTCGTAAGATGTACGGGGCAGTCGAGCGTCACGGCCTCGGAAACCAGCACTTGGTTCTACGCTGTTGAAATCATGGGCTCTGCATATAGCGACGTGAGCGACGACATTGACGAAAGGGACTATATCCGACTCAACGACATCATGAGCGGTATCTATCCAGGTATAGCCATCTTCCGACTCGTAAACGGTGTCTATAAGGCTATGGCGTGGTGTACTGGAAATATATGGTACGGCACAGGTATCAAATCATCGGGCGAAGGCGTGACGTTAGGTGATTACAACGTGAGGGCCGATTTCGTAAATGGTGGTACTTACTATGTCATTCCAGTCATCTTTGGTGAATCACTCGAACAAGTGGATCTCAATGACAACCCTGCCTACGGCTATTCCAAGCAACCACGCTATACGACAGGCGGTCAGCCTTACGTCTGGTCAGTACCTAACACCAACTTCATCTCATTCACGGCATCGCAACGCTCCACATCTCAGGCTATCGGACTGCCTCGCGTCGATCCGACGGAAATCGGGCAAGTCGGAAACAGTGGATATTACAGAGGTTCTGTATTGCTCGACTCTACAGTTGCAGGATATAGTGGTAGTAACGACCGCACTATCGCTGTGAGATACGCCCTGGTTACAAGCGCATGGAGAGGCAGTTTGGTCAATATAAGTACCGGAGAGTTTGTACCTGGTTCACTCGGAGATTGGACTGGTGTCGTACCAAACAATACCGTTCTGACCTTGAAGGACTTCACGGGTCCGCACGCTCTTATTGGTCTGTCGCTTCAAGAGTCGTACCGATGGGCTATTTCTGTTGATGGCGAAATGACAGTTATCAATCTTCGTGTGCCTTACAATCCGAATATATAGTATTAACGCATAAAAACAAGAATTATGGGAACATTTGAAGTAACAAGTTCAACACTGAACAATCAGTATTCATTTAAGGATGAAAACCTCGTGGTGAATGGTGCTTACGTGAAGGACGCTCAAAACAACACCTTGCAGAGCATCAGCGGTGCCTGCTATCTCATCACGGAATCGGGAGAACCAGGTAATTACGTCGGCAACTTCAACGGCTATATGCGCGACGGGGAAATCAAGTACAGTGTGTCCGAAATGTCACGCAAGGACAGCAACCTCGTGTGGACGGCCATCGGCGAGATTGAGCCATACGTGCTCGGCGAGAACCAGGAAGAGAATGCGGGTGAGTAATCTGAAAACAAAGGAACTATGACAACGACCCTGAAGACAGAGAAGGTGCTGAGTGCTTATCAAGTGCTCAGCACAGCAAAGTATGGCAAGCTCGACGATGCCGACAAGATCAAGGTGTGGAAAATCGCCCGACAGATGAAACCAGTCGCCGAGAAGTTTGAAGACGATTCGAAAAGCGCAGCCGAAGCCATGAAGCCGGAAGGCTTTGACGAGCAGGTGCGCAAGGCTCAGGAATATGAGCGCGTCACCCGTGATCCGCAGGCCGACGCCTCACAGCTGGAGATGGGTGCTGCCGAATATGCAGCCTTCCAGCGCGAACTGCGCCACCTGAATGAGCTGACCTATAAAGCCACCCGTGAAATGGCAGACAAGGAGGTGACGCTCGACTTCGAGCCGATCAGCGAGGATGCCTTCACCAAGCTCATGAACTCCAACGACTGGACGATGGCGCAAGCCCTCGCCGTCGGGGAAATCATTGTAAGGGAATAGTGAAAAGTGAATAGTGAATAATTTGCTACCGCCACAATCCATCGCGGTAGCAAATTTTTCACTCTTCACTATTCACTCTTACCTTTTCACTCTTACCTTTTTTTAGTAAACCTCAGACCATATTTCGGGCGATTATTAGAATCAGAAAATCGACGAAATATGAAATTTCTCACATTTGACCAAATCAAAGCCCAGCTAAGGCTCGACGACCAGCAGGCCGAAGACGAGCACGACCTGCTGGTGCTCTACGGCGAGGCCGCAGAAGACGCGGTGCTGAATATATGCAATCGCACGATGGAAGACATCGTGGAGCAGTACGGCAATATTCCGAAGGTCTTGACCCAGGCTGGATTGATGATTACGGCCCAGTCGTATCAGCATCGGGAACCAGCCAGTCCGCAGAACCTCTCTGCCGTGCCTTATACCTTCGATTTGCTGCTGAAGCCCTACATGAAATTGACAACTTAACTGCGGGCGCAAAATCCCCCGCGTAAATCAGTAATAATATGCAGATAAAACAGATTTTCTTCAAGACCGACTTCACCATTACTGAGCGTTGTGAAGCCGGTTATGGTGTGCCATTCCGTTTCAAGTATTACACGGGCGCACCAAGCAGAGCGTTTGTTGCGAGTTTCGACGGGCAGGAGTACCATAACTGCCATCTGGACGAGAACGACAATCTTGTCATCGGTTTCGACGACCAGCACATGGGATTGGGCATCCTGATGGTGGAGCGCACGTACTACCTGAACGATGCGAACTACGCAAGCGGCGTGTGTGACGAATGGATTGCCCCGAAGCCTGTGGTTATCGAGGAAGAGGATGACCAACAGCAGGTGGTGAAGTTCAACCTTCAGCTGTCGTTACAAGGCGACGCGAGTATCAATGCGGTATCAACCATTGAGCCGTATTGGGCAAAGGGCGACCCCGGCAAGAGTGCCTACGAGATAGCCGTTGAACATGGCTATGAGGGCACTGAAGAGGAATGGCTTGCTTCGTTGCACGGAGCGACAGGCGCACAAGGTCCGCAAGGCGAACAGGGTCCACAGGGTGAGCCAGGCGTCAGCGGTGGCATGCTATTCCCCGTGATGAACTTCAACCCCGAAGACGGTGTGCTGACCATCAGCGGACTGGAGCAGGAGGTGAGCCGTGTGCGTTATGACTACGCGACCGCCGAGTTAGTAATCAGATTTTAAGAACAATTTAAAATAATAAGAATATGACACAAGAGCAAATTCAGGAGATTCGTTATCTCGTGGGAGAAGCGTGGAAGGGTGCATACAATCCTACCACCGTGTATGGCAACGCCAACGTCGTACAGGACACCGAAGGGCTGAGTGTGTACCGTTCGCTAAAACCCGGTAACTCAGGACACCCTCTGACCGATCAGCAGTGGTGGTTTAAGATTATCGACATGTCGAGCATCAAAGCACTCTACGACCAGATGGTGGAGGGTAACAACACTATGGCCGAGCATGAGCTGGAGCGCGTGGCCGCCGAGCAGAGCCGAGTATCTGCTGAACAGTCGAGGGTAAATGCGGAGAACGCCCGCGTCTTTAACGAGTACCAGCGCATTAACGATGAGACCACCCGTGTTCGCGCGGAGCAAGACCGCGTGACGCAGGAAAATCAGCGTATCAGCCAGGAGCAAGGGCGCGTTGGTGCAGAGCAGCAGCGTGTGGTAAAGGAGCAGCAGCGTGTCAGTCAGGAGGCAAGCCGTGTGGCTGCTGAGACGCAGCGACAGTTGAATGAGAACGACCGCCAGGCCGTCTTTACCAATGACCATGCAGTAGCCGTAGCTGACCATGAGCAGGCCGAACAGGACCACACCCGTGCTGAGAGTGACCACGAGACAGCCGTAAGTGACCACGGACAGATGACCGACCTCGTGAACCGTGCGGACGCTGACCACACACAGGCTGGCAATGACCATACACGGGCCGAGGCTGATCATTCAACAGCAACAAGTGACCACACTCAGTCTAATAGTGACCATACCCGTGCCGGTCAAGACCACACACAGGCAGGTAGTGACCATACTCGTGCAGAGAGTGACCACGAGACCGCTGCTGCTGACCATACACAGGCCGTTCAAGACCACGAGACACTGGCACCCACCGTGGCAGAGCATACCCATCAGATAGAAGGGTTGGGCACCAGTAAGCAGGACGTCATCACTAATCTTGCCACTATCGCTATGGGAAGCGGTGTTAGTCATGACGACACCTACTCAAACATTCGCACATCAACGATTGCCAACTTCATCTTGTTGACTAATGCAAAGGTGGATATATTGTTCACCACTCCGATTAACGCAGCAGATGCAACGCTCGACGTGTCAACGACGGGTGCCAAGCCCATACACATCCTCGGACAGAACCTGCCCGCTGGCGTGGTGAAGGCACAAACCTACGCCACACTGGTCTATGACGGCACGGCATGGAACATTGTCAATCTGTTCTGTCCTGACGCATCGTTCGACCCCGCAGCCCTGTTGGTGGATATGGGTCTGCCTTCAGGCACGAAGTGGGCCGCCCGTGATATTGATCTCACCAAGCCTGGCGGCTTCTGTGAGACTCCGTTCATCTACGAGAAGAGCTTCTTTAGTTGGGGCAACATCGACGGATATAACCCAAGCAGCGTGTCAGCATTCGCCTACGACTGGGGCGGCGTGAATCAGGCAGAGCCGTGGTACGACGGTCAGCCCTACGGCAGCACACCAGGTAACACCCTAACGGGTAACATCGCCGTAGGTGAAGATTTCGACGCTGCCCGTGCCAACCTCGGTGCGCCTTGGCGTATGCCAACAAGTGCGGAGTTCAATGAGCTGTTCGCCAACATCAAATACATCAATGCCGACGGTACTGAGGTGGATACCACAAAGACCGACAAGCGAGTCACCGTGAACGGCGTAATGGGTCTGTATATCGAAAGCACAATCAACGGCGCACGTCTGTTCTTCTCCTGCTCGGGCTTCGGCAATGGCCGCTCGTGGTTCAACAGGGGATCCTACGGCAACTACTGGTCCTCGACGTTCAACTCAGCCCGCGGCGCTCGGTTCCTGTACTTCTACAGTGGCGGGGTCAATCCGAAGTACGGCAGCACTCGGTACAACGGTTTCGCCTTGAGGCCTGTGCAGTAACTTAACTTTTTCGTTCACCCCGAAAGAGTTCAATCTATTCCAGCTTTGTCGCGCCACCAACGCGCCGACAGGCGCGGCGCGACAAGGCAGGAATAGATATATAATAATGGTTAGAAAAGATACGATAAAGATATGGCAAAATTAGCAGACATCCTGCAACAGGAACGCGAGCGCGACACAGCGGAGCAGTGGGGCATCATCCACCTCTACAAGACGGGCTCGTTCTATTCCGCCTATGAATGGAGCGCATGGCTTATAGCCGTCATCACCTTCAACGACGAAGTGCGCATGCAGACGAGAGACCGCAAGCCGCTTGCCGTGACACGCATCCCGATGGCCAATAGCGACGAAACCTTCTGCCGAGTCGGTTTTCCGCTAAAGAGCATCGAGAAGTATATCCCCACACGACTCAATTACGAAGCCGAAGATGACAAACACCTTGTCATCACCGTTGCATTGCCACAACCCAAGGACGGCAGCGAAGTAACCTATGAGCGACTGGCCGACGCGGTGGCGAAGTGGAAGGAAGCACAGCCGCTGAAGCAACCAAAGGACAAGAAGGACAGCGACCCGCAGGAAGACAC
>Ga0256407_10008850_pt1 | contig 14613 bp, 17 predicted proteins | sample RumenRJG_04DNA_FD_193489 | JGI IMG/M metagenome (GOLD analysis project Ga0256407, IMG submission 193489) | Bovine rumen microbial communities from Lethbridge, Alberta, Canada - RJG_04 | ecosystem: Host-associated > Mammals > Digestive system > Stomach > Rumen | place: Canada: Alberta... | reverse complement strand
AATGGATAGAATTTTTACAAATAAAACTTTTAATTAATTGGAGGTAATATATAATGAACGATCTTATACCCAAAAAACAAATAGAATTACCAGAAAAATATTCTACTAAAATAGCAGATATGAAGGACCATGATATATATTTAGCAGAAGAGTTTATATCTACTTCTCCATATATATCTTATATAGAAGCACCATCTGCTCCATATGCATTATCATTTGAACAAACAAGAGAAACATTAATAGATGTAGAAAAATATAAACATTTTATAGAAAACGCTATATATAGATTTAGAAAATCTAGAGCATATAAAGGATATAAATCATATCTAATTATGATGGGAATGGATAGATGTCAGGTATTAGGAAATATAAATAATGAAATGGCTGATATAGAGATGCATCATAATTTCTTAACAATATATGATATTGCAATATTGATATCTCAGCATATTTTAAATACAATAGGAAGAATAACATCATATGACTTAATTGCACTATTGATACAAGAGCATAGAGATAACAATATACCATTAGTAATGCTATCTAAAACAATGCATCAACAGATTCACTCTAATAATGATCTATATATACCTTTGTCAATGACATTTGGAAATTGGCCAAATCTATTAATTAAATATAGATATGGTATAACTCTAGATACAGCATATAAGTGTATTAAATATATATCGAAGTGTCAACAAAATAATGAGTTAAATGGAAGTGAATATTTCCAATTAAAAGAAACTATAGAATCTTGGGGGAGGTATAATACGTATGCAAACAATTATGTTAACACTGCTTATGGTAACAATATGTATGGCAATGGTGCTTATGTTGATATTGGGTAATTTATTTTATAGAGCATATAATAGAAGATTGATATTGGACGAAATTGCATTACATCTTGAGCAAGATGTAGATAAATCAAAACAATTATTAGAAGATATGATAGAAGAATCTATTGTAGAATGGTCTCTATATAATGTAAAATCACAAGCAGAATCTGTAATAGGAATAGATAGGCAGAGAGAATGTTTATCTTGGGTTATACATAATGTGTATATTAATTCAACCCCGGCAATAATGGATAAAATAAGAATAGCATACCCAGCAAATGATACAGATACATATATAAAGTCTATTGAGAAAGTTGCTAAGATTCATGTATTACAATACGCACTAAAGCAAAATACTGCAGATATATCCAATGGCAATCCTAATATAAATATATCTATCTAAAAAATAAAGGGCATGGGATGTCTCCCATGCCCAGATTTATTTGTTTTTTAGTTACACAAATACAACAAATGTTCTAACCACAATCTGTGAAATAACATAACAAAACTTGGATACGATCATAAGGTTTCTAAAGAAATTCAACATAATAGTTACTTCCTTTACATTAATCTAGATTGCTCTTCGTTATATAAATTAGTCATTATCCACAATAATGATCTTATAATTGATAAGTTCCTGTTTATGTCAATATATGGTAAGTGATCTTTTGTTATATAGTCAAACTTAAATACAGAGAATCTAGACACTACAGTATATTTAGAATTATAATCAAACTCTCTATAATACTCTAATGGTAATCGCCTATTAATATAATCCATATAGAGTTTAGATAATTTAGATATAGATTCTCTTGCAGTGTTTCTCTGTATATCAATGCATGTATCAACAATAATTTGCATTATACCATTTTCGTGTAATGGTAATAAATCATCATTAATTCCCTTAATATCAATATTAATATCTAATTGCCCATCTGGGCCAAATCTATCATAATAATATAATTCTAAATCTACTAATTGCATGAATATTGTATAAGTATTTGCCAATCTAAAATTGTAAAATTGGGAAATACTACCATTCATCTGTCTTCCTATAACAAATATAGCATCATTTTTAATTGATAATATTTCCCAATCCTCAATATTATTAATATCGAAGAATTGTTTTTTAGCTTCAATTATTCCTTTCTTAATCAATTTACCAATTTCTTTATCATCGCGTATCATGTTACCTACATAGACTTGTCTATACATTCTATCAGCAGAATATAATTTTTGATATAATTCATCATCTATTATATTCTGCTGACGAAGCGAACTAATATTAGCTTTAGATAAGTCATATTCGTAGATAAACTTATTAACCACATATGGAATCTGTGGCTTAAGCAAAGTTTTACTATACAGATTAGACTTTATCATAATTATAATACCTGCTTATAATTGATTTTAGTTATTGTTGTTCTACATGTATTTCTCCATTACGTATTTTATTCTTCATATATTCTGAGTAATATCTTTCATTATCTTTATCGAACGTTAATATACCTTGCACACTAAAATGATAATCTCCAGGATCAAATGATAATATATCCTGTCCTTCATTTATAAATATAGGATTATAACCATATCTCATTTGTATGAATCCTGGTAATAGATCATGAATAGCTTCTAAATAACTATTCAAAGGCTCTTCATGTATACATAAATATACATTATGTCCTTCATATATATAATGCATTAGTTCCATAAACACACTAAATACATGCAAATCTGACAATATATATGATTGATATGCATACATTGGATCTATATTAGGATTAGCAATATCTAATATAGGACTTAATTCCCATATTCTTGGTAAATTAGATACAGGAGACGTAAAGTTAAACATTACGTCTCCATCCTGAGGTTTAATCTGTATTGCTTCTAAACAAGCAGCATATGGTCCAAATATCAACATAATATACCTCTTCTTAATTTTCAAATACTATACCTGGTCTTGCATATGGATTATTATGCAATCTACTGGTAAGTCTGTGATAAGTATCTAGTATATTTTTGTCAATATCTTTATCAAAGTATAATATTAGATCTGTAGATAATTTTGACATAGATCTTGGAGTAGGATTATATGGTCCAAGAGCCATATATTCAAACACATTCATTATGTCATAATAATAAAACAAATCTACTATCATCGTATCATATCTTTCATCATACATAAACGGATTCGTATTAACAGATGTTCCAACATGCAATCCATATGTATTCTGTAAGAATGTCAATAACTGTATTAACCAAATAGAATCATCCTCCACCTCTTCTGGTATATGAAATACAGCATTAACTCCGCTATATAATGTATATAATACAGCAGACATAAAATCACATACAACTTCAGAATGGAGGAATGATTCATATTCATTTCTAAATTGATCTATATTACCATCAATCAAAGTAAACATTACATTTGCTGGTGGTAATAATATTGTAGATTTAAATGTATTACCAAACTTCATTAAATCATCAGATGTTTCGTCCATATCGAAACATACTGTTTTCATCATAGGGTTCATAAGTAGTGGTATAATATCCTCTTTACGCTTAAACAAATACAATGAACCCCTAATTAACATGGTACATACCCCTTTCTTTAATAAGCAGACATATTTGCTTTTTCGTTTCTTCTGTTCATCATATTGGTGAACTTAATATCTTCTTCATTACTTGTCTTATCCAGTACAGGTTGGATATCTTCTTCTGTTGCATTAGAGATTTCTTCCATAAATTCGTTTCTAATCTCTACACCAGTCTTATCAGTATGCTTTCTGATAGCTTCCTTAACATGAGGAATCTCAGCAGCAGCTGGCATAAACCTAATAAGATTATCAGGATTCTCTTCCTCAGTATCTGTATCTTCCGATACTGTTTCATCTTTTACATCATCAGAACTTTCTTCTGCTTCAGTAACAACTTCTTTTTGCTCTTCTTCTTTAGCTTTCATATCACTTGTTGTTTCTGTGATAATACCACTAAGAACAAATTCAGGTTCATAGGTTGTAGAAGATTCTGTATATTCTCCTTTAAATGACCCCAAACCAATATTATCTTTTCTTTTCTTATTGGATTCAGGATTGGCTCCATAGTTATCAATATATTTTTGCATTGCATCTTTTCTATTCATTCTTCCCACAGTACCAACAGCTTTAAGTGTGCGAAGATTGTTCCCATCTGTAATGGGTTTATCTTTACGAATAACTTTCTTTTCTAATCTAGAAGAATACTGCTTAGCCTGAACATCAGTATCTTTTGTGTCTACGATCTTAATAACGTTATCACCCTTAGAAACTACCACCTTCATACTTACATCTTCTCCTTTCAATATAGAGGGTATAAATACTCCTCTTTGTGTTTTAGATAATTCTATTGCTCTATATCGTTTACCACATTTCTTACAATATAGATAATTAAATCCTGGATCATAATCTATTTCTCCACGACATATAGTTCTGTTTTCGAATATATGAGTACATAATAGACTAGATCCATCTAATTCATATACATATGGAAAATCCAATAATACTGGTCCAAATCCATATCTAATTCCCCAGTTAAACATATAATAGGTTCCAATATCTTCCATTACATATCTACCAAGGAATAGCTCTGTAATAAGTTTAAATACACAGTCTGCAATATCCATAAACTGTTCTCTTGAAGTTATTCTTATTACTTGTTCAAACAAACCAACAACACCTTGTGGTTCTACATCATATACTTTACAACAAAATGGTTTAAGAAGAAACTGAACTTTATACTCATCCAGATTATTCTTCATACCTTCTTTATCTATTGCAACCTTAACACATATATCTGGATAGTCATCTCTGTTATATACTAACCTATTAGTTCCACCTGCCAATCTTTTAAACCCAATTTCATGCATGATCTTATCTATAATCTCATACTTTTTATCAGGTTTTCCAGATAAATCTAAATCATTAATAACATTATACAGCATATCACATGCTTGCATTGGAACCAAAGAATACAATGGTGGCGCAGTAGCTTTTTCAAATATGAATTCAGGATAAGTTGTAGTTCCTTTATAAAGACACATCAACAATTCTTGATTGGTCATACATTCCTTCCTTTCGCAGCATACGCCATAAATTCATCCTTCATATCCCTACTAGCAGCAATCTTATTTGCTCTAATTCGTTCTAATTCCATCTTAGCTCTAGCTTCAGGAGACATAGATTGATCTGCACCAGGAGGAGGAGTCATCATAGGAATAACACCATCTTCTTTTGTAAATATAAATCCTTGCATTACTTCATTTAAAATTTTACCATTTTTATTTTTCAACTTAAACTCAAATGGAATTACATCATCATTACATAATGCATCTATACTAGTCTTTATATCAACCCTAGTACAGTAGTTGTCTTTATCAAATTTTCGTATACGTTTATTAAGATATCTCTTAGACTTATACTTGGCAACTTCTACACATAATGGTCCAGATCTAGCAGCAAAATCGTCCCATCCAGTAACGCTTTCTCCTGGTTTAAGTCCTAATAACTTGTTGTGAGATTCTTTAATCTTTGCAAATGCTTCTAGCTTTCTTATATCTCTTCCATAATCTGCAACAATTTCTTGCATAAATCTATTATGAATAGAAGCAAATGCATTATATTCATTACACTGTTGCATCATTCTGTTATACTGTCCAATTGTAGGATCTTTATCTATAATTGGAGTCTTTAGTTTGGCAGCCAACTCATCTGGAATCATGTCATTTTCTCCAACACACGTAATAGGCATATTTGTTTTAGTTTGACTATTACGATATATTGGATCATACATCATTCTAATTTGTTCATCTGTAACGCCATCATCTTTATGACAAGCTTTAGATATACGAATGTTTAGATCAACCTGCTTTCTATACTGATCATCCATATATTCTTTATACTTGGCTCTAGCTTCTTCATCATATCTATATACTCCATTATCATAATATCCTATCGGAGTATTAGCTCTTCTTCTAAGTAGCTCACCTTCTGTAAGAATAGCTTGTCTGAATAATTCTTCTACATCAAACTCTCCTACATTTCCATATAGATCATTATTCAACTGATTGTTATAATACTGATCATATGCTGCTCTATCCATAGTATATGCCGGAGTATAATTATATCTATTAGATATATATGGATTATACTGTGGGTATCCCATACCGGAATTTACTGTTGGTTGCTGCTGAAATACAGGATTTGTTGGAAGTTGACCTTGATTTAAACTTGGTGATCCAGGAGTGTATGGCATCATCTTAACAGTATTTTTAATATTTTCAAAATACTGTGGTGCTGAATTTGCATATTGTTGTGCCTGAACCTTAATCTGATCTAGTGGACTTCCTGTAATATGTATACCAACATTCTGCTGAGGTGGCTGAACCATCTGGTTTTGCCTTGGAACACCAAAAGCACTACCATATGGAGTATATGAATATTGTGGTTGTTGTTGGAATACAGGATTTGTAGGAAGTGGCTGATAATAAGGCTGTGGCTGAACCATCATTGGTTGAGGTTGATAATAAGGTTGTGGTTGAGCCATCATCTGTTGTGGATTATAATATTGCTGTGGTTGAATCTGAGGCTGAATTGGTTCAGGTTTAGGTTCTTCTTTCTTTTCTTCCACTTTTTCAAACTCTACACCTTTTACAAAATCAATCTCATCTTCAAGAGCTTTACCATAATCTACAAAAGCATCAGATGCTAACCCGTGCCTTCTCTTATATCTAGAACAACACTTAATCATTTCTGATTTTTCATCGTCGTTCATTTCATAATAAGGCTTATTTAATTTCTTGATTCGCTCATGTTTCTCATCTAACTTAACGAGAGTTGGGTTAAATGGAATCAATGGTTGTTTATCAATAGTATCAATATATGGTTTAAATGGATATGTAGATACACCATAATTGTTACCTTGATTAGCAGTATTCTGTGGAGGTACATAATATCCAGGTTGTTGAATATACTGATTAAGTTGATTCTGATATGCGTTAATCTGATCAGCTATCCCCATTGCTTCATAAGCATCATGCTTTGCATAAAAAGCATCGTAATCAGATGATGTAACACATGTTGAATAGTTCATTGACATCTGTGGTGGATAATTGGAGGAAGGATATCCATTTGGATATCCTCCCATATAGTTGTTATAATAATACATTTTTGCCCTTCCTTGTTTTGATTTTGACTAGATTCAGTATTATAATATCTAGTTAAATTTTGTTTTTATATTAAAAATCACTGTCAAACTGCATCTTTATATCATTAGAAGAATTTCTTTCTATATATACATTTGCATATGTATCAATAATGTATTTTGTAATATATGTTAGCTCATCAGCATATTCGTCAAATTTAGTATGAATAAGGCCAGATACAATATTATGTACGTATGTATATACCTTATCTAAATAAGTATCTGTAGGATTTTCAGAGAACATATCCACTTTATTTGGATTTGAGTATATATATGCTCTAGCATTATTCATAATATTAGTATATATTTCTCCAACAAATTCTATGCTTAAATATGAATAGAACGCTGTAATAAATCTATCATTTAATTCTCTTTTATCTTTTACATATACAGCATTTTCTACATATTCTCTAATTAAAGTATGTTCATTAATCGGAAAACAATTTGTATCTTGTAGTGTATTTAAATTATCAAAGCTAGTTTTAAGTAAACTAGCAATAATAGATTTAATACTGTAAATAATTGTATCTTTAATAGATTTAAGTCTAATATATACATAATTTGCTACTTCAGCATCTGCTCTTATTTGTGTATGATATACATATTGATCATGCAATTTTGTTGGCATGTTATATGATGTTTTAATAGCTCTATCAATTCCAATCTCAAAATGATCATAAATATCTGTATCAAATACAACACCACGAACCATATTCTTCTTATCCTGGTTAATAATATTATTTTCCATTATATTTTCTCCTTTTCATTAATCTACTAAACAATAATCATATTCATCTAATAAAGCATTATAAAATGACCTTATTTCAGATGTAGTGATATTTGGAATATATATAGAATTCCCATCATAATGTATATCTATAGATATAACATCGTTAGTTCTATATATTGTTAAATAATTATTATAATCTAATTTAGTATATCTTTCTAATTTAATAGAAGATATAGATATTTTAGATTGTGTTGGATCAATATCATTATTATCAATATCTAAATTGTCGCATTTTGACTTAATTGCATTTGCTATAATGTAAGCAGTCTTATCTGAAAATTTCAATCTTATTATTGGAATTTTTAACGTAGAATCGTCTATTGCCATATGATATATAAAGTTATCATAAGTATCTGATTTGTATTTTAATATTCTAATAGTATAATAGTTTAAATTGAATTCATACATTTTAAAATCCTTTCATATTCAACATCACTATTATAATATCTATCTATAATTTATTTTGAATCTGAATTTGTACGATCCGTAGTTGAGTTTTTATTGGAATCACAACAAGTTATATCAACATGATAGTCCCACCATTTTTTACCAGTCTCTGGTACATATGGTACATATGGTGGTGCAGAATATGGGATTTTAACTACATTACCATTATTATCAGTAAACACAAATACAAGATTACCATTTTCATCTGTTTCAGTTCTATATGCATCTGTCATAGGTGATGGAATTTTACGTAATACTGTTTTCGCAATTTCATCATTTTCATCTAATCTGTGTATAAGATCGCAAAGATACCATCTTGTTTTCTTTAAGTCTTCTACACCATTCTTTTTTCTCCATCTCCATAAATACTTAATACAATTTCCAGTATCAAATGCTTCAATACCCTTTAATTCTGAAATAGCATCAGCAATCGCATCAATACATTCAATATTACCGGTCTGATAATGATCAGGATGGTTAACCATATCTTTATTATTATTTTCCATTATATTTTCTCCTTTCGTTAATGGAAATTATTTTAGTAGTAGTATAATCATAAATATAGATAATATATTTGTTGCCAATAGGATTCCAAATCCAATCATTGCTTTTTTAACCAACCTATCTCGGTCTATTTCTTCAATTTCTAATTTATGATATACATAATCAATTATTAGGGTAGACTTTCTACTCATAATAGATTCAATATTTGGGACTATGGTTGTCATATATTCCGTTTGTTTTTCTATAAGTGGCTTAATCTCGTCATACTCTGATTTTAATTCAGTATAATTATTTTTCATTTCATCGTACTCTGATTCTATTTCAGTAAATTTATTTGATATATTACTATGCATATTTTCAATTGTTGAGCTTATTATTGCCATAATTGTATAATCCTTCCAGTATAGTATATATAGTAGTTTTCTATACAGTAAAAATTAAAATCCCAGAGGTGGATTATCCACCTCTGGGTATCTTTTATAATTACGGCCACTCACCAAGAGGCTTACCAGTATTCTCTTCAACATCAGTGCAGAAGTAGATTCCATTGGTATTTCCAAAGACATCCTTAGCAATCTCCTGATATAAAGTAGATCTAAATCCATTCACATCACTAAGATCGTCATTAAAATACTGAACAACCTTGTTCTTAAATACCACGTAACTGGCATTGAAGGTGAAGGCTCCATCAACGTTCTCGATATAAGAAAACGCAGGATTGCCCTCAAAAGCCTTCTGAAACAGAGCAGAATCAGAGGAATTGACATCGTTTGCAGGAATAACAGTAAGCTTAAGCACAATTCTACCAAACACCTTCTCAGTAGGAAGAAGCTTAGTAAGAGCATCCGCCTTTGTTGGGTTATCAACAAAAAGCTTAATCTCTAATTCATCTTCATCATACTCGATCTTGATGTCTGGGTCTTCTCCAAACAGGGCTACGATCTCATGATAAAAATTGATCCATGGTGACGACAGCTTCACTTTTTCGGCTAATTCCATAAAAATCACTCCTTTTCTTTTTGTTGTGCTCTTAATTCTTTCATTCTTTTATTAAGAGCTTCTCTAGCTACGGTTTTACACCATTTATCGTATTTTCTGCAGTCTTCTGCAGTAATACCCTTGTCAATATACATAGATTTTATACCTTTATAATATTTAGCAGTCTTTTCACAATCACCATATTTTTCAACCATTTCAATCCTAGAAGCTATAGTTTCTAGCATTGCTACATTAAGATCTGCTCTTATATATTTAAGATCATCTATTCTATTACACGAATTTATCATATTTATGTATCCAGGATATTCGTGCTTTTTAAGTATTTGATCATAACTTAACCTGGGCTTTGGTTGTACTCTATGTATCAGTCCAATAGTTTGGAAAAAATTCAATTTTCTTACATCATATTCATTTAAAAACGTTATTCCTTTTTTTTAAAAGCTGCCTCTGTTATTGTTTCAGAAGGTCCAATGCCAGGATTAATAAATGTGGTACATTTAAGACCAGCATTTACACAATCCATAAGGAAATTAGATGACCATGCAATATTTATATAACCAACCTTATCACAGTTGCAATTACAAAATGTTTCCATAGTAGGAACAACAACAGAGAAATTGTTTATATTAATATCACAATCATTCTTATATGCTTCTGAAATAGCATCAAGTGCTTCATTAGGAGTTTTCCATGAAGCTTCACAATAAGCACCAAAATCCTTAAAGTCTACGTAATACATATCATTCTTTTCGTCAAAAATAATACGCATATTCTTAGGATCTAGTTCTGCTTCATGAAGCTTTTCAGAAACGTCTCCGCAGATAGGGCATACACCATCATAAACCTTTTCTAAATTATTTTTATCAAAAACATCGTCTATCGCTCCATGGAGTTCTGAAGAGTCTCCAACTCTAGTAAAATTAGGATCATCTTTACCAAGATCTTCTTGAATTGATTCATTTAAAAAACTACCAAGATCAAACCCTTGCATAATATATTCTCCTTTTTTATAAGTGTTATTTGTTTTAAACTTTACGTTTATTAAAAGAAGAAGCTTTAGCTTTCATAGCAGCCTCTTTCTCTTTCTGTACTTGTCTTACATATGCTCTTTCTAGATAATCTAATGTATATTCCAATTCATGTTTATATCCAAGAAGAGCGTTTCTATAATGATATCCAGTATATATTGCTTGTATTCCGTTATATATAGTAAATATCTTTGACCACGCTCCAACACTAAATCCTGGTATAATTACCTCTAATGCAGTTGCTGCACCAAGGCTAACCAATAATTTGATGATTTCTTGGAATCCATATTGCTTACTTGGATCATCATGTTCTACTTTCTTTATTTCTCTATTTACATCATCTATTGCTCTTTTTACTATTCTTATTCTTTCTTTAATATCATCTGAAGATTTATAATCAGAATTTCTAAGCCATTTAGTTGTATTATTAAATATAATTCGAACTGCTTCCCTTAATTTACCAACTTTGATTCCAAAATGGGTATCTGCAGCTTTATGACGCTCTATTCCAGATTGTGGAAGTATTTCATCTGATACCTGAAGCGCAGTTCCACCAACAAATCCTTTGGCCATGTTAATTAATGCATCTGGCGTTAATTCTATAGAATCACCTTCTGTAATAAATTCTTCATTTATAGCAGATTCTGATTTAACACCATGCCAGAATTTAGAGAATTTATTCTGAGAGCTGACTTTTACATCATCTTCCATATTAAATTCTTTTATCTTCTTTTTAATATTTCTAGCCAATTCAGGTTGATCTGATTCACTTGCTCTATTAAACATCCTGATTGCAGCTAATACATGATCTTTATCAGGCATCGGAAATGCCTTCTTATTTGGTATTCCAAAAGCTACAGTAGGAAGTTCTTTTCTTTCTTTAGCAGATAATTTTCCACCTTCTTCTACAATCACATCAATTGCAGCTTTTAATTGTAAAGCCATAAATTCTGGATTATATTCGTGCTCTGCTACTAATATATACTTTGTTTTTTCTGGTGAATATTCGTGTTGTTCTAATATATGAGTGCATAATTTATCGATGTCTGATATACGATTGGCTTCTGCTAATTTATTGACATCGAATCTATTCATATATACAATATTACCTTTTGGAAATATATCAATTCCACTAATATCTGTATTATGAATCTTAATTACATCTGAAATATTGCTCACAGATATCATTCTCCTTTCGAAGTATTTGGATTTTCTAAAGCATTAGACTTTGTATCTTCGTCAAATATAGGAAGTACATAAGAATTTTGCTTAATTTCTTGAACTCTATTAGTTAAAGCAAGTTTCAAATTATCTAGCATTGGAAGAGAGTATGTTCTATCCATATCTATATATACATTAGACTGAGACAATAATATTCTTTGTCTTTCTTCATCATATGATACCTTAGAGTAATCTTCAATAGATTGTAATGTTTTCATCATATCATCATCAATGAAATCTCTATATGCAGATACAAATAAATCATATCTTCCAAATATTTTATATGTAGGGATAAATAAATATCCATTATGTACTAATTGGTGCTCTGTTTGAGTTAAAGGATATAATCCAACTAATTGTTTATAATGGCATTCCATTACTTCTTTAGCAACCATTTGAACAGATAAATCTTGATGATAAAAAGATCTCTTATCATGTACGATACATACAATATCGTACAGTGAAAAGGGTGTATGGTGTATTTCTATTTTAATCTTAGAATCAGCAGAATTCATATTCTCATATGTTCCACTATATCCCATTCCAAAATATTCTTTTAAATATCGAATAAATTGTCTATATTCATATGAACTTCTAACATCAGATTCTATATCTTTTAAATATCTTGAAAATTCTTTGGTATCTGATAAATCATAATCTTCTTTATCATATAAAGGAATATCAGATAATTTGATTATATCTCCTCGTGAATCCTTTAAATCTGTTAATAGAGCTAGATTATTAGGATCTATCATACGTAAAACCACCTCTCTTGGTCATTATATTATTGTTTTTAGATATGATTTATACTATCCAAAATAGGAATATTTCTGAGTTAGAAAAAAGTCAAAAAATGTTAAAAAGTATCAATAATTGATTAAATAATATATATGTGAATAACTAGTAGCAAGTGTCATACAGATAACTCAGGAGTGGCTGAGTATAACTGCCACCGGCTTTTAAAATTTAATAGTAACCAGTCAATATAGTTTATTAATACCACAGGAGGTAGCTATGAATATTAATACTTCTATGATGAGCAGCTCGATGTCTAAAACCACCGGATGTGGTGGTGGATTTCTGGGAAAATCCGGTGACGAGTGGGCCGATATCGGCCTCACCGTTGGCGGTGCAGCGTTAGCAACTGCCGGAGTTATCGGGATCGGCAGTTTGATCCTAGATAACTTCGGTGGTGGTGGAAGCAGCTCTTCTTCCTCTTCTGAAAAGAAAGAGGATAAAATCCTGGTCGTGACCCAGGATGGTCGTGTGATCACGGCTCAGCCTCAGGAGGCTGCTCCTCATCCTCAGATTCCGGCGCCCAAGTCCTCTCAGGATGAACTTAACAACACTTTAACAATGCTGTTGAAGAAAATCACTGAGATGGCTGATCAGGAACAGAAAACAGCTGCTCAGCTTCCGGCGCCTCAGCCCCAGGTTCAGCCTCAGCCCCAGCCTCAGGATCAGCCAAAGTATCTTACCGAGGATGCTTTGGACGAAAAGCTGAAACAGCTGATGGAGTCGTTCAAGGAGACAAACGAGCTGTTAATTAAGCTCGCAACTCCTGCTACTCCTACGCCTGAGGCTCCAGCACCTGCTACTACTAAAACGAAAGCAAAGTAACAGGGTATACCCTGTTACTGCTTCTCCTTACGCTAGGAGAGAGACTACCCTATGGTAGTCTCTCTCCATTATTTATTTTTTTGATTATAATGTTATAAAATATATTTTATATTTATATATCTAATGCATTATCTATATTTTACCAACTATTAATTATTCTTTTTATTATAATAAAAAATATATTATTAATTATTTCAATTACGTATTATAAGTATGAGAGTGTAAAATCCTAAAATATCTAAAACTCTCAAAATTACAAAAAAGGAGAAAAACATGAAAACACTCAAATTTGTCGTAACTGCAATCCTGAGCATGCTGATTATTGTGTCTGTGGCTTATGCAGACACAACCGAAACTGTTGGAGAGGCACCTTCGTTAAAAGAAAATAATGAAGGGGTTATAATTGCGTGTACAACAACTATATCAGATACAGAAACGCCGTTGTATGATATAGAGCTTGTTGACATAGTAAAATATGTATCGTGTAATAATCTGAATGTAAGATCAGTATTGAATGATCTGGGTTCAGATGTTATAAAAAATTTATCCTTTAACACTCAAGTACATGTTACAGAATGGTACAAGGATATAAACTGGTATTATTCTCCAGATCTTAATGGATATATATCTGGAGAATTTTTATCAGACACAGAGCAGAAGGGAGAGTTTATAGGTAAAAAGAAAATCACTTTTTACTGTCCTTGTGCCAAATGTAATCCAGGTAACCCTGGCAGGTCTGCTCTGTCCAAGCCTCTTGTGGTGGGTCAATCATCTGCAATGGGAAGATCATATCCTCTCGGTAGTTTAATCTATATCGAGGGAATCGGCTTTCGAATTGTAGATGATAGAGGTGTACCTAACTCTACAGTAGATGTGTGTGTAGCCTCGCATGCAGAGGCTTATGATTTAGGTATAAGATATTGCA
>Ga0256407_10008849_pt1 | contig 14613 bp, 11 predicted proteins | sample RumenRJG_04DNA_FD_193489 | JGI IMG/M metagenome (GOLD analysis project Ga0256407, IMG submission 193489) | Bovine rumen microbial communities from Lethbridge, Alberta, Canada - RJG_04 | ecosystem: Host-associated > Mammals > Digestive system > Stomach > Rumen | place: Canada: Alberta... | reverse complement strand
TCATGCAAATGTTTGCTGATATTGTTATGGGTGTTCCACATGCTGAATTTGAAAAAATTCTTTCTGCTCAAAAAGCCAAAAAAGGAGTTAAATTAGATTATGATCTTTCTGCTGATGATTTAAAAGAAGTTGTTACAAATTATAAAAATATGGTTAAAGAAAGAACTGGAAAAGAATTTGTTCAAGATGTTAAAGAACAACTTAAATTAGCTGTTACAGCTGTCTTTGGTTCATGGAATAATGAAAGAGCTATTACTTACAGAAACTTAAATGATATCCCACATACTTGGGGTACTGCTGTTAATGTTGTATCTATGGTCTTCGGTAATATGGGAGATAAATCAGCTACTGGTGTTGCTTTCACAAGAAACCCAGCTACTGGAGATAAAATCTTTTATGGTGAATATTTAATGAATGCTCAAGGAGAAGATGTCGTTGCTGGTATTAGAACACCTCAACAAATTTCAAAAGAAGGTAAAGCTGCTCAACATTCTGACTTACCATGTATGGAAGAAGCTATGCCTGAATTATATAAACAATTAGATGAAATTAGAGATAAATTAGAAAAACATTATAAAGATATGCAAGATATTGAATTCACTATTCAAGAAGGTAATTTATATCTTCTTCAACAAAGAAGTGGTAAAAGAACTGCCAAAGCTGCAGTTAAAATTGCTGCTGATTTAGTCAGTGAAGGTATTGTTGATAAAGAAAAAGCCCTTACTTTAGTTGATGCAAAAGCAATTAATCAATTACTTCATCCACAAATTGATCCCAAAGCACCAAAAGAAGTTATGATTAGAGGTCTTCCTGCATCACCAGGTGCTGCTTGTGGTACAATTGTATTTAATGCTCATGATGCTGCTATTAAATGTAAAGATGGTCCAGTTATTCTTTTAAGAGAAGAAACTTCTCCTGATGATATTACTGGTATGCATGTTGCTAAAGGAGTTGTCACTGCCAGAGGAGGTATGACCAGTCATGCTGCAGTCGTTGCAAGAGGTATGGGTGCTCCATGTATTACTGGTGCTGGTGATATGGTTATTGATTTTGACAAAAAAACTGTTAAATTTGGAGATAAATATAATCTTAAAGAAGGAGATTGGGTTTCAATTTCAGGAGATACTGGAGAAGTTTATAATGGAAAAGTCCCAACTATTGAACCAAGTATTTCTGGAGATTTTGAAACAGTTATGAAATGGGCTGATGAAATTAGAAAACTTAAAGTAGAAGCTAATGCTGAAACACCAAAAGATGCTCAACAAGCAAGAGATTTCGGAGCTGAAGGTATTGGTCTTGTCAGAACTGAACATATGTTCTTTGACCCCAAAAAAATTATTTCAATGAGAAAAATGATTGTTGCTGAAACCGATGAAGAAAAGAAAAAAGCATTAGATGAACTTCTTCCATATCAAACTCAAGATTTTGAAGCTTTATTCAAAATTATGGATGGATTACCTGTTACAATCAGACTTCTTGATCCTCCACTTCATGAATTCTTACCAAAAACTGATGATGATATTAACACACTTGCTAAAGAAATTGGAGTAAGCCCAGAACAAATTAAAAACAGAGCAACTACTCTTCATGAATTAAATCCTATGCTTGGAAACAGAGGTTGCAGACTTGGAATTTCCAGACCAGAAATTACAGAAATGCAAGGAAAAGCTATTTTCACTGCAGCAATGAACCAAGCAAAAGCAGGAGTTAAAGTACATCCTAAAATTATGATCCCATTAGCAATGAGCAAAAGAGAATTACAAATAATGAAAGAAATCTTAGATAAAGAACAAAAGAAATTAGAAGAAGCAAATGGAGTTAAAATTCCATATACTTTCGGTACTATGATTGAATTACCAAGAGCTGCAATTGTTGCTGATGAATTAGCTGAATATGCCCATTTCTTCTCATTCGGTACTAACGATTTAACTCAAACTACTTTCGGTATTTCAAGAGATGACTTCACTTATCATGATACATATAAAAAATTAGGTATTTTAGATTCTGATCCATTCTCTGTTTTAGATACTGAAGGTGTTGGTTCATTCATTAAAATGGCTACTGAAAAAGGTAAAGCCGTTCAAAAAGATTTGAAATGTGGTATCTGTGGAGAACATGGAGGAGATCCAAAATCAATTCAATTTGCTGATAAAATTGGTCTTGACTATGTTTCATGCTCACCATTCAGAATTCCAATTGCTAGATTAGCTGCTGCACAAGCTGTTGTTCTTAATAAACAAGCATAAATAATTTGAGTAAATAATATTAAAAATATGTGTTTATTTATTTAAAAGTGAATAAGGTGTTTTAAAAATTTTTTTTTTATTATTTTTGTAATTAAAAATTGATTTTCAAATGATATAGTTTGAGTAAAGAATATTTAAATTATAAAATATAATTATAAATTAATTTATTTTACCATGAAAAATTAAATTAATTCAAGATAATATTATAAAATTTAAAATTCAAAATTTAAAAAATGATGATGATAATATTCAACCTTGTTCCTATTTAAATGAAGAATCCATGCTAATACTGTTTATTAACTTCAATTATTTAAATATTTAAAATTTAATATCTCTAAAGTATGTATTAAAAAAAGAAAAAAAGATTTAATTGAATAAATTATCTAAAACAAATTATTATATAAATTGAATAATTTAATATTAAAATGGTAGATTCTTCAGCAATAAAAACAATTAATTTAGTAACATTATTAGTAGCTTTTATATTAGGATTATCAGGAATTATAGTTTCAGGAATTGATAATGATGTATTAAATGTTAAATGGAATAATAGTCCATGGCGTCATTTAGGAGTTCTTCAATTAGTTTCTACTATTTATGCAACAGTAGTTTCATTAATTGGATTACTTATTAATTTTCTTTGTTCACAACAAAAATCAATATTTTTATTTGTAATTTTTTTATTTTATTTTTAGTATTTAATACTTTTAATATTATCAGCTTTATTTTCAATTGCAATTGGGATTTTTAATTCTGTGGGAGGTGTAATTTATCATAAATCTAATCATATAATTGGTTGTGATACTGAATTAACAGGAATTCTTCAATTATGGGAAAATATTGATGAATATTTAATATTAGCACATAGTGTTGTATGTTCTCCATTATGTATATGTGATGTAAAACCAAGTGTTCAAAATGAAATGAAAATTAATTTTTTTACTAAAGAAACATATCAGCATATATCTCCTTATATGAATAATATTAATGAGGATAATGATTATTATTTTAATATTGGAAATTGTTCAACAAGTGCATTACAATCAATTCAAGAAATATATCAATCTAATCCAAATAATACTCATATTCGTATAAAAAATTTTAATAAATTTCATAAATATTGGAAAGAAATTGAAAGAAGATTCAAATGTAGTGGATGGTGTAGGACAAAATATACTAATCCATATACTTTACAAAATGATACAATGATAAAATATATATTTAGAAATATAAATAAAGGAGTTGTTGAATATCCTGGATGTTTAAATAGATTAATAAATTGGATTCCATCAATGGTAGCAGTTGTTGGAGCTGTATTAATAACTTGTGGTGTTTTGCAGATAGTTAATATACTATTTACATTAAAAATAATAAGTGAAGATTCTTAATTTTTTTTTTGATTTAATAAGTGAAATTTTATAAAAAAAATAATTATGTATTTAAGTTTATTATGAGTATCTTTTAATATTATATTTTTTTCATTAATTAATTTATTAACTTTATTAATTATATATGAACTAATTTTTCATTATTAAAAATTGAATAATAATAAAATTATTTGATTCATAATTATAAACATTATGAGAATAATCATGAATTGAAATACAATACATAAACATTCCATAATATTTTAAATTTAAAGTGTTTATATATATTTTTTTTCTTTATATTTTTAAATTTATTTTTATCATTTAATATTTTTATAATTTATTTATTATTAATTGATTAATAAATCTAATTTCAAAAATATATTTTTTAAATTTAAAAATAAATGAAAGGAACAAAAAAGACTTTTAAAAATATAATATATAAAAAAAATAAGTTAAAACAAGCATTAAAACAAAATAATTCAAAACCAATAACTTTAGAAACTTTTGCTCAATCAAATAAGAATTTAAAATTAAAAAATCAACATAAAAATAAATCAATGTCAGAGAAAAAGAAGACCATATATGAAGCAAAAGAATTATTATCAAAAAGTATTGAAATAGATTATTTAAATTTTTCTCAAATGATAATAGATGAAAATGAATTAATAATATCAAATTCAAATTCTTTTACTAGATTAGAATATGAATATAATAAAAGAATAAATAATAGATATGAAGATTGTGAATCATCTTTAAATTCAATTGAAATAGAAGATCAAATTAAAAAGAAAAATAATGATGAATTAATTAAAACTCCTTCTACTGTTTGTAATTATTATACTAATAGTGAATTAACTTCATCTATTAAAGTAAAAGATAATAATAATCATATTAGAAAAAATTTAAATAAAATTTATAATCAAATGCATGTTGAAAAGGATAAAAAAGAAAATAAAAGTTATATTCAAAAAGAAAAAAATTATAAAAAAATTCCAAATAAAGTAAATCAACAAAAAAAAGGAATGACATTTTTAAATGTAAATAAAAATAAATTATTTGAAGATAAAAAGAATAAAACATTAATATCCAATCTAAAAAAAAATAATAGTAGACAAAAAAGGGATAAATCAAAAAAAGAAGAAAAAAAGAATAATACAAATTCTAATTTTTATCACGGTATATCATTATTTAATAATTATATAAACAGTCCTTTTAATACTAAAAAAGTTAAAAATAATAATAATTTAAATTTTGAAAAAGATAAAAGAAAAATAATAAAATCTAGAACTGCAAGTATGGATTGTTTAAAACATAATTCAAAAATATCATCAACATCAGGGTTTAATAATTATAATAATTCAACTTTAAAAGTAAATCAAAATAATTCATTAAATCATAATTTAATAAATAATAAAAAAGTAAAAAATAAACATAATCAACAAAAACCAATTACTTTATGTTTTGATCAAATGAAATATGATAATTATTTTATAACACCTACAAATAATAATAAAACTTTAGAAGGTAAAAGAAAATCATTAACAAATAATAAACTCAATAAAAATATGATTAATAATTTCTCATATAAAAATTCAAATAAAAGTGCATCTGCAATAAAAGTTGAAACAAAATATCATAATAAATCAGCATCTTTTTGTAATGTAAATAAAAATAATTCAAATAAAACTAATGAAAAAAAATTAAAATCTTCTCAAAGTTTAAATAAATTAACTAATAATGTTAAAATTAAATCTCATAATCCTTTAAAAATTTCAAAAACATTAACAGAGAAAACAATATTAAATATAATTCAAAAAACTCCAAAAAATTCAAAAATGAGTTTTTTATCATCAATTTCATCTTTACAAAAAACAAATTATAATTCTTCTGCAAAAACACAAAAAGTTTTACCATTTGAAAATTATTCAAATATAAAAATATATTCTAATTTCAGTGTTTTTAAAGTAAATAAGTCAAAAACTCAAAGTGAATTAAAACAAAAAAAATATTTAAATTTCGGTTCTGGAAATAGTAAAAATAATAATAATTACAATAATCTAAATAACAATCAAAATAATAATAATTCTAATTTTGAAAAGAATGTTAAACAAAAATTAATTGATAGAATGAATAATGCAATGAAAAATAATTGGAATTATTTATATCCACATCAAGAAAATGAAAGTAAAAAAATATTAATTCAAGATATAAGTGAAATAATACAAACTCCAAATAAAGATAATTATTTTGAAAATTCAAATAGTGAAAATAAAGGAAGAAATGATGAAAATAATTCTGATTTAAAAGATAATATGTTTAAGAATTTACAAAAATATATTATTCCTAGTTGTCAAAGAATTAATGATGATGAAGATTTTTTTTCTATTAAAATGAATGAAAAAAAATAAAAAAAATTTATATCTATTTTTAAAAAAAATTTTTTTTATATTTATATTAATTTTTAACAATTATACGCATTATATCATAAAATTAATATTACTTTCATCAAAAGAAACTTTATTTTTATTTTTTTTATTTTTCAAGTTCCTATAATTTTTTTTAATTGAACTAAAAATTCTTGGATATATTGAATGAAAATCATTTCCTAACACCCTAAGATAATAACTTTTATAAGTATCAAAATTCATTGGTATAACTTTATTTATTAAAGTATTTAATTCAGTTAATAAAAATAATTTATTTCTTTTTTTATTGTCGTTATCATAATTTGGTTTTAATCTCTTTTGCGTATATTTATTAAGAAAATATAATATTGCAATAACAAATAGAAATATAGATATCATTATTATTCCTGCTTTATATTCTGAATGATTTAATAATAAAAAATAAAATCTTTTTATCACTGGATTATAGATTGTATAAATATATTTTATCCAAGAAACAACATTGCTCATTATAATTTTTTAATTAATTATTTTTATTAGTATCATTCTATTTGTAAAAATTAGTTAAAATTGTTATTGCTGTTTTTTATATTTTAACTATTTAAATCTTGAAATAGAAAATTCAATTCAAATTTTAATATAATTATAATAAATTTTCTATTTTGATTTTTGGGGGATTAAAAGGTACAAATCTCATAAATAAAAAAAAATTAAATATGATTATTTCATTTAACTTAACCTCTATTATATTTAAATTAATAATTCAAATTTTAATATTAATCAAATTTAAATAATGAAATAATTAAAATAAAAAAAAAATAATTTCATTTAATTTTTAATAATAAAAAAAATAATTTCCTTTTTTAAAATTTCTTTTTATCATTTTGAAAAATAAAATCTTTAGTTTTCTTTTCTTCTTCTTGTAAAAACCTTTGAAAAATATCATCACTGAGTCCATCATTAACTTTTCTAAATCTATTTAGAGGAACTTTTTTTTCATTATCTTCACTTTCTTCATTATCAACTTCAACTTCATCATCAAAACCAGTATTTTTATTTTTAATAGCACTAGGTCTTTTTCTTGTTTGTCTTCTTGATTCTTTTCTTTTTAAAATTCTAGTAGGACTTTTTTTTTTTGGTCTAAAATCAAATTCATTTGGATTTTTTTTTCCTTCAATTTCCATAAAATTAATAAATTCTTGTTTACTTTTAATTAAATATAACATATCAAATCTCTTTTCTGTAATATTTAAAAATTCAATATATTTTTCATATAATGAATTCATCTCTTCTTCAATTTTTTTATTTTCTTCAGTTTCATTTTCTTCTTTATATTCTTCTTCTTTTTTTTCTTCATCATTTTTATTATCTTCTGTTAATTTACTTTCATTTGGTACAAATGCAGAATTTGTTGTATTTAAATCTTGAGTTGTTATTTGGACATTTTTATCTTTTTCTATTTCAATTGATGATGTTATTGCTGATTCATATAAATATTCTATATTTTCTAATATTTTTTGATATATTAAATTTATATTTTCTTGTTTTTCTTGTAATTGATTTAATTTTAATATTAATTCTCCTTCTTGATCAATTAATTTATTTTCTGCTTCTTCTATTATTGATGTTGGTATTGTTGATATTGTTTTATTGTTATCTGTTTCTTTTACTATAACATAATTTTTTAATGTTATTAATTCTTTTTCTAATTCAGCATTATCAATTTCTAATATTTCAATTTTATTTTGTAATGTTGAAACTTTTGATACATTTTCATTATATTTTTTATCTTTATTTAATATTCTTTCTGTTATTATTTTTAATGAATTTGTTCCACAAATATCTCTAATTGAATTATATACTTCTTCGATTTTTTCATTTTCTTTTAATACTTTTTCCATTTTTGTTTTTAAAAATTTATTATATAATTTTAATAATCCTAATTGTTTTCTTTTTTCTACTTCTTGTTTATCTGCACTATCATTTTTTGCTTCTTCTGCTATTTTTTTTTGTCTTTCTTTTCTCTCATCTGCTGATTTTAAAAACATATTTTTTTGTTGTATTATTGTTTTATAATATTGTAATTGTAGATTTTGTTCATTTTTTTCAAAGTCATTTTTTGTATTTTGTTCAGTTATTTTTGAATAAATTTTATTTTTTGTTTCTTTTAATTGATTTTCTTTAAATCTTTCCCTTTCATAATGTTTATTTAATCTTTTTGTTTTATTTTCAGAAACTAAAATTTGTTTTTGAGTTAATAAAATATCTTGATTTAATTTATTAATTTCATTACTTAAAGTTTTTTTTTGAAATTGTGCTTCTCTTAAAGTAATTTTCTTTTGTTGAATACTACCTTCAATATCATCTTTTTCTTGTTCTGCAATAACAATTTGTTTTTGAGCTTTTTTATCAATATCTTTTAATGCATTTATTTTTTTTGCTAATTCATGAGTTTCTCTTTTTTTAATATTATCTTCTCTAGTCAAATTATCATATTGAGATTTTAATTCAATTAAAACTTTTGTTAAACTTTCAATTTCACCTCTTAATAATTGAGTCATATTTTCATCAACTGAAGCTAAATAATATTGTTTTTTCCCTTGTGTCATATATCTTGGTTCAATTTCTTTTTCTTCATTCATTTTCTTTAAAGTTTTATTTTATTATAATAAAAATTCTTAATTTTATAATTTAAAATATAAATTAAAAAATAACTCTAATAAAAGATTAAAAAAAAAAAATAAAAAATAAAAATGGAAATGGATAGAAGTTACAAAGGAATGAGAAGTGATCATTCAATTCATCAAAGAGTAATTCAAGATCAAAAAATGTTAGATAATGCATTATATGATCAAAAAATGAAAAATTTAGGAATTTATTCTGGTTGGTTTGAAAAAAATCAAAAATATGCTGTTTCAAATGCAAAAAAAATGAATGATAAAAGAATAAGAAATGAATTAACTTTAACTAATCAAGAAATTAAAATGAGAAGAAGAGTTAGATTACATGAATTATATGTTGTTGAATTAGGTTTATATGAAGAAGAATTAAATAAAATGGGATTATCAATTGTTAAAGAACTTTAAAAAATATTTTACTATTGATTTTTCATTTTTTTTTTTTGGGTTAATTTTTTTTTAATTTTAACTGATAATTTTATATTTTTTTATTTTAATTAGACGTAATTTTTATAATTAATTAATTAAATGGAAAAAAATGAGATTAATATTTCATTACAAATTGAATCTAAATCATGGATAAAAGATACTGATGATTTATTTGATTTTGAAACGAAAGATATCAAATCAAATTCATTTAATTTAACAAATGAAGATAAAGAATCTTATCTAATTATAACATTAAATGAAAATAATGAAGAATTAATAGAATTAATTAAAAATAATAAAATATTAAAAGAAAAATTAAATCTCAATCCAAAAAAGAATAAAATAATATGTGAAATTGATTATAATAAACAAAATTCAAATTTTGATATTATTAATCCACTTCATAGTAAAAACTACAATACAATATTTACAAAAGAAAATTGTGAAAGAATATGGAAAAAAATATCAAAAGAAGAAGAAACAGAAATTAAAGAAGGTGACATATTCAAATTAGGTAGAATAAGATTAAAATTTGATAAAATAATATTTAATACAAACACAGGAAGAAACAATACAATAAACACAGAAATAAATAATTACAATTTAAATACAAATATAAATGGATTAAATAATAGTAATAATAACATGACAAATATAATATATAATAATTCAATTACAGCTGATATTTCAGGTAATGAACAACATGAAAATTCAAATAGTAAAAATAATTTAGCATTGTCAGAAAAAGATAAAAGTGAATTAAAATATAATTGTAGAATTTGTTATAGATATGATAGTGATATAAATGATCCTTTAATTTCTCCATGCAAATGTAGTGGTTCAATGAGTTATATTCATTATAAATGTTTAAAAAGTTGTATTGATGCTAAATTACATAAAAAAAAAGAAGAAAATTATATTTTTTATTCATGGAAAAGTTTCAATTGTGAAATTTGCTTGTTTCCTTATCCAAAAGTTATTATTTTTAAAAATAAAAAATATTATCTTGTTGATATTGATACATCTAAATTTAATCAATATTGTATTTGTGATTATAGTATTTTTGATGATAATCATAAGAAAAGTTTTCATAGAGGTTATATTGCTTTTAAATTTGAAGATGATAATGAAATAACTTTAGGAAGGAATCAATCAAATGGAATTAAATTAAAAGATATTTCTGTTTCTAGGAAACATTGTTATATTATTAAAAAAAATGGAAAGTTATTTATTAAAGATTTAAATAGTAAATTTGGTACTCTTAAATATATTAATAATAAATATGAAATTCAAATAAATGAAAAATTAGATTTATTATCTGGGAAAAATAAATTTGAAATTTCTTTATCAAAAAAATGGAGTTTTTTTGGTTTGGGAAATATATTTAAATTTGGCTGTTGTACATGTAAACAAATAAATGAAAATGATGAATATATTTTTGATGATGAAAAAAATTTCAAAACTAATATTCAAAGTGAAAGAAATAACAAAAATAATAATAAAAATAAAAATTCAATCTTAAAATTGAAAGATGATGATTCATATAATGATTATGTATTATATATAAATGAAATTATTGGTGTTACTGATGAAGGAAATATTTCAATTCCTAATATTAATGTAATTAGTACTAATAATAATAAACAAAAAGAAGAATCTCTTAATTTATAAAAAAAAATATATTTGAAAAAATTGAATTGTAAATTTTTTAATTATATTTACAATAAAAAATATATTTATATTATTTCACTATTATAAAAAATTATTTCCCTTTATCTTTTAAAGATATATTATTATGTTTATAATCATAATAATATACTTTATTAGGTTTAATTATTGAATTACTTCCTAAATTTGATGAACTTTGTTTATTTAAATGTTTTAAATCTTTTTCATCAAAATTTATTCTTTCTTTCATTTTATCTTCAAATTCTTTATATTCTTTATATTCATTCATATTTTTTAAAAATTGATTTTTATCTAAAAAATTTAATGACAATTTATATTTTTCCATTTTTTTCATATACATTTCTCTTATTTTCTTAATTTTATCATTCATTTCATTTTCAATTTTATTAATTTCATTTTTAATTTCATCATAAGTTAAATAATTAACAGAAGGATCATTAATAATTTCATCAATATCATCTTTTTTTTCATTTAAAACAATTTTTTTCTTTAAATGAATAATATTTTTCTTAGTATATTGAATATGTTTTTCATTCATTTTAGTTTCTTCAGCTTTTATAGTCTTTTCAAGACTATTTTTCATTTCAAAACTCAATCCATCCATTCCACCATATTCATTAATAATTTTTAATAAATGATCCTCATCTTTATTATCATTATTTTCAATAATATTAACACTTTGATTAAATTCATTTTTTTCTTCTTCAAAAGAATTATTTTTTTTATTTTCTAAATTAATCATTGTATCAACACCATCTTTAATAATCATACTTCCATTATTTTCATAAATTTCAGGATTAATATCATTAGAATTATTTTCTTTATAAATAACACTATTATTATTATTTTCTTCTTCTTCAGAATATGAATCGTCTAATATTTTCTTTCTATAAAAAATCAAATCATCTAAACAATTATTAATTAATTCACTTATTAATTTATTCCCTTTATTATTTTTAACAATAAATGAATGTTTTAATAAATCTTTAGCAGAAGGTCTTTCATTAGGTTCATAAATTAAACATTTTTCAATAAAATCATTAAAATCATCACTCCATTTATCTTTATTTTTTAAACCTTTAGGTGGTTGAGTAATTATTTTTTTTAAAACTAAATAAGGTTTAATTTTAGAAAAAGGAGGTTCACCTTCAGCCATTTCAATTGCAGTAATACCAAGTGACCAAATATCACATTTATAATTATATTTATTTTGTAAAATTACTTCAGGACTCATATAAAAAGGAGTACCAATTTTAGATATTTTCTTAGAAAAACTATGCATTAATTGAGTAGAAACACCAAAATCACCTAATTTAGCAATTCCTTCTCTTGTTAATAATATATTTCCAGTTTTAACATCTCTATGAATTTTCTTATTTTCATGAAGATAATTTAATCCTAATAATATCATATAAATTAACGAAGCTATTTGTTCTTCATTTAATGGTTTTTGAAGTATTTTTATTAATTCTAATAAGGAACCTCCATCACAATATTCTAAAATTACCCATATTTGATAATTTTTTATATAGGAATTGTAATAATGAACTATGTATTTGGTATTACATTGTTTTAAGACGTTTATTTCTTTTTTAAATGATTCTATTTCATTGTGGGTTATTATATTTGCAATTTTTGCAGCATAGATTTTACCTGTTTTTTTATGGAGAACTTTGTATACTCTTCCATAGTTTCCTTGTCCTATTAATTCTATTATATCGAATTCTTGTTCTGGGTCTATACCTTTTGATGAGATAAAATCGTACATTTTATTCATTTTTTTTATTTTTTTTTAATTTTTATTATTATATTTATATTTAATAATACTAAATAAAATAAAATAAAAAATATAAATTTAATATTAAAATTAAATTAAAATATGGGAACAGTAGAATCAGTAAATTAAAAACCAATAATTTTATATTATTAGTGTTGTTTTAATCCTACTCAAAATATAAATAACAATGAATTAGTAACAAAAGGAAATAAAAAAAGAAATGAAAGACTATCAAAAATGGCAACAGAAAGTGAAGAACAAACAAAAAGTTCTAATATATCAAAATTCTCAAAAATGCAAAATATAACACAACAAGTGAATTTTAAATCACATATACCAATAAATATAAAAAATACAAATGACTTTTTAATAGACACTCCATTAAATTCAGAAGATAATAAAAAAACTAATGATATAAAATACAATAAAGCATGTTTAGATTTAGAAGTAATAAATAGTTGGATTTTACCACAAGGTCTCTTATTACATATTAACAATGAAGGTTTAGAAAATTCTTTAAGAAATATGAAAGATGGAATTACATATTTTGGTTTTTTAAAAAATTACAATCAAGATAATAATAATAGTGAAATTGACTATATTATAAAACCAAAAGATGAAGAATATGATGATGATAGATATGTTGGTAAACATTTTAAAATTGAATATTCTTTAAATGATAATAAATATTATATTCAAGATCTTGGTTTTGGTTATGGTACTTTTATTAAAATAATAGATGAATTAAAAATATATGATAATTACTTAATTAATATAGGAGAAACATATATTGTTTTTAAATTAAGTGATAATAATACAATGAATATAAAAATTTTTTCAGGAAATGAAAAATATGAACCATATGTTTTTAAATATAATATAAATAAACCAATTTTAATTGGAAGAGATTGTGATTGTGATATATCAATTGAAGATAAAAGATTATCAAGATTTCATTGTAATATAAATTATGATATTAATAATAATATTTGGTTATTAAAAGATGGAAATAAAAATTCAAAATCAACAAATGGAACTTGGTTATATGCAGCTGAGAATTATCAAATTTATGATGGTATGATTTTTAAAACAAATCACAATTTATTTAAATGCAAATATAAATTTGTTGAAATATAACAAGTTTTTATTTAGATAATTTAATTTTTAATATTTTTTTCCTTATTATTATTAAAAAATTAAATTTTGTTTATAATAAAAAATTTATATATTATTTTCAAATATTTATTTCTTCTTTTCATTTTTTTTTGCTTCTTTATTAGCTTCTTTTAAATCTCTAAAATATTGTACAATTTTTAAATAAATTGGATTTTCTAAATCTTCTTTAAAAGGCATATTCCCTTCCATACTTTCTTCTAATTTTTCTAATAATTCATTTTCCTCATCAGAATGAGGTTCAACAATACTTTCAATCATTTTAATCAAACCATCTTTTTCAAATTTTTCATCAACATCAAATTTTTTATTCCCAGTCATTTTTTCAATTAACATTTTTGAGCTAATTAAACCATTTTTATCTAATTCAATTGAATTATATAATTCATCTAATCTCTTTTCTCTTTTTAATGTTTTTAACTCATCTTCTAATTTCAATGCTTCTTCTAATAATTTTCCATTTTCATTTTGATATAAAATTATTTTTTCTTTTAATGCACCCATCTCATCCCATCTTGGATCTTTGTATTTTCCAAAAAATTCTCTCATTACTTTTATTGGATTTTTTGGTTTTTGTTCTGAATATTTTAAACTAAGAAGTACTTTTACAAAAAGTAATACTACACCTTTATCAACAATATATTGACGAAAATCTTTTAATTTCTTTTCAATTTTTTCCTTATTTTTCTCATCTAATTCATTAACATCTTCAGGTAAATATTCCATATTTATTTCCTTTACAAATTGTTTTTTTAATTATAAGTTATATTTTATTAATTTAAAAAAATTTAAAATTTATTAAAAAAAAAATAAAAAATTGATTATAATATCTAGAAGAATGGGGAA